>OGRE01000639.1_pt1 | contig 37212 bp, 30 predicted proteins | sample 1553421 | NCBI WGS metagenome assembly OGRE01 (sample SAMEA2580076, study PRJEB22360) | human gut metagenome | biome: human gut; feature: human-associated habitat; material: faeces | place: Denmark | collected 2008/2010 | reverse complement strand
TGGTAGATGATCCCCATCCATAGGGGTCTTTGACCGGCTTTGAACGGTTCACACCCTCGTTGAAGCGGGCAAGGTGTACGACAGGAATTTCAATCCGGTCTGTGGATAATTTGCAGGCGATCTGGTAAGGCCCATATCCCTCCAGCGTGAGGGAGAAGATACGGCGTACCACTTCGGCAGCTTCCTCATCTACCAGCCAATGCTCCCGTTTTTCGTCCCATAAGTAGCCGTAAATCACAGTGCCGGTCAGGTGCTTGCCACTCATGCCTTTTGACTTAAACACAGAGCGGATTTTCCGGCTGGTATCACGGGCGTAAAATTCATTGAACATACGTCGTTCGGGAAGGTGAAGCGCAAACAGCAAAAACGCAGTATTCATGCGGGTTTGCGGCGAGATGGCTCTCGATCAGATACCTCTCTTTCAGACGGTCAAGGGGCTGAAATCACAATCGCATAGTTGTTTTCATGGGAGAATGGCGGTAACTTCAGTCATTCTCCCTTTTTTCGTTCCTGCCGCTTTCAACGAGGAGGAACACGAACATGGAAGAACCGAAAAGCAAAGCGAAGCGCGGGGCAAAGACCGCTGCGGCTGCACAAGAGGATAAAATCACGCTGCTCCCGCTGTCGGAGCTGCACGACTTCCCAAATCACCCGTTCAAGGTGCGGGACGACGAGGCCATGCAGGAAACGACGGAGAGCATCCGGCAGTACGGCGTTCTCGTCCCGGCTATCGTCCGTCCCCGCGAGGACGGCGGCTATGAGATCATCGCCGGACACCGGCGCAGGCACGGCAGCGAGCTGGCGGGGCTTTCCGCCATGCCCTGCATCGTCCGTGAGATGGACGACGACACCGCCACCATCCTCATGGTGGACAGCAATATCCAGCGTGAGAACATCCTTCCCTCCGAACGGGCGCAGGCGTATAAAATGAAGCTGGAGGCTATCCGCCGCAAGGCTGGCAGACCGGCAAAAGCGGAAGAAATTGACACCTCAGAAAATGGTGGACAAAATGGCCACGATTTGCGCGGTATCAAAAGCCGCGAACTGTTGGCAGAAAACTCGGACGACAGTGCGCGCACCATTCAGCGCTACATCCGCCTGACCGAACTCACCCCGGAGCTTCAGCAGATGGTGGACGAGAAGAAGATCGGCATGACACCCGCCGTGGAAATCTCCTACCTCAAGCCGGAAGAACAGCAGATGCTCCTGACCGCCATCGACAGCGAGCAGGCTACGCCCTCGCTTTCTCAGGCGCAGCGCATGAAAAAGCTCTCCCGCGACGGCAAGCTCAACGACGACACCATGCTGGACATCATGATGGAGCAGAAAAAGCCGGAGGGCTATAACGTCGTCCTCTCAGCGGACAAGCTGCGCAAATACTTCCCGCGCTCCTATACGCCGCAGAAGATGGAGGAAACCATCCTGAAGCTGCTGGACGCATGGCTGCGCAAGCGCCAGCGTGACCAGTCCAGATAACCGAATACGACCGCAGACAACCACGACACCGACCGGGCAGAGAGCTTTCTTTGCCCGGTTTTGTCATATCCAGAGAGGAGCAAAGCCATGTATATCAACACGTTCAAGTATAAGCCGGAGGACGTTTCCTGCGTCCTCTGTACGGAATATGTCAAAAAGCTGGGCTGCACCGCCCTGTCCTGCCCCTGCCTTGCCGAGCGTATGGAGGCCGGTACGGTGGGCTATGCGGAGGCTGTTGCGGAGCTGTTTCCGTACCGTCCGCGCCTGACCGCAAGAATCATGCGACTGGCGGAGAGCTTTCCCGGCACCATGTGGCAGGACGACGCCCACAGGAAGCGCATGGAAACCCTGCGGCTGCTGCTGGGCTGCCGCAAAGAGCGCGATACGCCGGAGTTCTTCGCTGCGCTGTATCTGCTGACCTCCAACAAGGAGCTTGCGGACAGGACCTTCAACTGCTTCTTCCGCGGCGGTATCGACTTCCGCTACGCCCGCAGACGCGGCATCTCTCCCCACGACTACACGCTGCTTATGGCGGCAAAGAGCCTTTACTGCCATACGGCGGAGGTCACGCAGGGCGACCTTGCTGAGCCGCAGATCATCCCCGACGAGGCGTTCCGGCTGCTCATCAACGCCCTGCTCATCGCCCGTTTCGGGCTGGACGCCCTGAAAATTACCGCAAGACGCGGACAGCGGGAATATACCCTCCGCCGCCTCATCCGCCGCGAAGCAGGGGGAAACGCTCCGTCTGCGGGGCTGCTTTTTCCCTCTGAGGGGAGGTGAACACCGTGGCAGTATTTCGCGTGGAGAAGAACCACAATTACACGGTCATGTCCAATTACCACCTGCGGGATACCCGCCTGACGCTGAAATCCATCGGTCTGCTGTCCAAGATGCTCTCCCTGACCGACGAGTGGGATTATACCACCCGTGGGCTTGCCGCCATCTGCAAGGAGGGCGTGGACGCCATCGGCGCGGCGCTCAAGGAGCTGGAATCGCACGGCTACCTTGTACGCCGCCAGCTCAGGGACAGCCGCGGGCGCATCACCGACACCGAGTACACCATCTATGAATCCCCGCATCCGCCCTTGCCGGATACGGCTTCACCAGATACGGAAAACCCGTATCTGGATACCCCGGATACGGCGGAGCCATATACGGAAAAGCCCGCGCAATTAAATAAAGATAGAAGAAGTAAAGAAAAAGAAATACCAAATGGATCAAGTACGGACATATCAAATCCTGATCCTATCTATCGCCCGACCCCCTTGCAGGGCGCGGGATGCGATGGGATGGGATACGAGGCAGCGCGAGAGCTCGTCAAGGAAAATATCGAATACGACATTCTCACGCAGGACCCGCAGCAGGACAAGGAGCAGCTTGACGAGGTGGTGGACCTCATGGCGGAAACCCTCTGCTCCCGCAGACAGACCATCGTGGTGGCCGGGGACGAGTATCCGGCAGAGATGGTGAAGGAAAAGCTGCTGCGCGTCAACTCCATGCACATCGGCTACGTCTTTGACTGCCTGAAGCAGAACACCACCTACGTCCGCAACATCAAGAAATACCTGCTTGCCTCGCTGTTCAACGCCCCCAGCACCATGGGCAGCTACTATTCCGCCCTCGTCAACCACGATATGTACGGCGACGGGCTGCGGGGCAAGAGCTGAATATGACCGAAAAAGGAGGGATGACCCATGCAGGAGGAAGTGGAAAACAGAGCGGTCACGCTGGTCATCAGCGCAACCAAGCTCACGGCGCGGCTGCTGAAGGCCGCCATTCTCAAATACCTTGCCAGCCGCAAGGAGAAAAAGCTGGCAAAGGCGCGCGCCGCGCCGGAGAAGCCCACCGGCAAGCAGACGGTGAAGCAGCTCATCGGACAGAATCAGGGCGTGTCCAACATCGAGATCACCGACAGCAATATCAAATCCTTTGAGCGCGTGGCGCGGAAATACGGCGTGGATTTTGCTCTGAAAAAGGATAAGTCCGGGGATATTCCCAAATACCTTGTTTTCTTCAAGGCCCGCGACGCCGACGCTTTGACGGCGGCCTTCAAGGAGTACACGGCAAAGGAGGTCAGGCGCGCCTCCAAGGACCGCCCCTCCGTGCTGGAGCAGCTCCGTGCGCTCAAGGCGAAGGTGCTGTCCCTTACGCCGGACAAAGCCCGGAACAAGGACAAGGGGCTGGAGCTATGAAACAGATCAACGTAAAAAAGCTCCTGCTTCCCAATCTTCCCTATGTCTTTATCGCGCTCTTTGCCACCAAATTAGGGCAGGCTGCGCGGCTAAGTCCGGGCGCGGACTTTTCAGCAAAGGCGTTGCACATCATGGAGGGCTTCGCCGCCGCGTTCCAATCGGCGCTGCCCAGCTTTCACCCCATCGACCTGTGCGTGGGCGTTGCAGCCGCCATCGCCATTCGGCTGGCGGTCTATATCAAGGGCAAAAACGCCAAGAAGTACCGCAAAAATGTAGAATACGGGTCGGCGCGCTGGGGCAATTCCGACGATATACGCCCCTACGTCGATCCCGTGTTTGAAAACAACATCATCCTCACCCAGACAGAGCGGCTGACCATGAACAGCCGTCCCAAGGACCCAAAGACAGCGCGCAACAAAAACGTGCTGGTGGTAGGTGGCTCTGGCTCAGGCAAGACGCGCTTTTTCATCAAGCCAAATCTCATGCAGTGTACCTCCGACGCCCGGCCGGTTTCCTTCGTCGTCACCGACCCGAAAGGCGGACTGATCTGCGAGGTCGGCCATTTGCTCAGGCGCAACAAGTATCGTATCAAGGTGGTAAACACGATCAACTTCAAAAAGAGTATGCACTATAACCCCTTCGCCTACATCCACAGCGAGAAGGACATTTTGAAGCTGGTCACGACCCTCATCGCCAACACGCAGGGGGACAGCAAGAGCGGCGACGATTTCTGGCGCAAGGCGGAAACCCTGCTCTACACCGCCCTCATCGGCTATCTCTGGTACGAAGCGCCGGTGGAGGAGCAAAACTTCGCCACCCTCATTGAGATGATAAACACCATGGAGGTGCGGGAGGACGATGAGGAGTTCAAAAACCCGGTCGATCTGATATTTGAGGAGCTGGCAAGCCGGGACCCCGGCCACTTCGCCGTGCGCCAATATGCCAAATACCGCTTAGCGGCGGGCAAGACGGCAAAAAGTATTTTAATTAGCTGCGGCGCGCGCCTCGCTCCCTTCGACATTCAGGAGCTGCGGGAGATCACGGCGTATGACGAGCTGGAGCTGGACACGCTGGGCGACCGGAAAACGGCGCTGTTCATCATCATCTCTGACACCGATGATACCTTCAATTTCCTCGCCAGCATGATCTATACCCAGCTTTTCAATCTCCTGTGCGATAAGGCCGACGACGTGTACGGCGGCAGACTGCCCGTCCATGTGCGCTGCCTCATCGACGAGTGTGCCAACATCGGACAGATCCCCAAACTGGAAAAGCTCATGGCCACCATCCGCAGCCGCGAGATCTCCGCCTGCCTCGTCTTGCAGGCACAGTCCCAGCTCAAAGCCCTCTATAAAGACAACTGCGACACCATCATCGGCAACTGCGACAGCTCCATCTTCTTAGGCGGTAAGGAGCCGACCACCTTGAAGGAGCTGTCCGCCGCGCTGGGCAAGGAAACCATCGACACCTTCAACACGGGCGAAAGCCGGGGCCGTGAGCGCTCCCACAGCCTGAACTACCAGAAGCTCGGCAAGGAGCTGATGAGTCAGGATGAGCTTGCCGTCATGAACGGCGGCAAGTGCATCTTGCAGCTGCGCGGCGTGCGCCCCTTCCTCTCGGATAAATACGACGTCACCCAGCACCCCAACTACAAGTACCTCTCGGACGCGAATCCTAAGAACGCCTTTGACGTTGAGAAATACCTCTCCACGCGGCTGAAGCTGCGCCCGGAGGAGGAATTTGAGGTCTTTGAGGCGGACGTGTCCGAGACGCAGGCTCCCGCCTGAACGGGCGGTTTATATAGATTTTTCAGACATCCATTCCGTAAAGGAGGACGACCGACAATGCAGCGACAATATGTGAAACGCAAGGTCGGAGGCAAACAAATTGAATATTTTGAAAGGAGACGCCGGGATCGACAGCCGCGTACAGCGGCCTGCTCATTCCGGCTTTGCTGTTTCCAAAGAGAAAAAACATCATCAAAGAAGCGATCCCGGCAAACAAAAATATGGATTTCTTCAACAGTGCTGTGGACGTTCTTCAGACCTTGGTCATTGCCCTCGGAGCCGGTCTTGGCATTTGGGGCGTGATCAACCTGCTGGAGGGCTACGGAAATGATAATCCGGGCGCAAAATCACAGGGCATGAAACAGCTCATGGCGGGCGGCGGTGTGGCGCTCATCGGTATGATCCTCGTGCCGCTGCTCAAGGGCCTGTTCGGTTAAGCCGTACAGTGCCGCACACTGAAACCCTTCGCCCCTGCCCGCCCTCTGCGGGCGGGGGCGGGAAAGGAGGGCCATCCCATTGGACCTGATATGGGAAAAATTCACCGAATGGCTCAAGGAGCTGCTGGTGGGCGGCATCATGGATAACCTCACCGGCCTCTTTGATAACGTCAACGCCAAGGTCGCGGAGGCGGCGGGACACATCGGCAGTACCCCGCAGGCGTGGAACGCCGGCATTTACAGCATGATCCGCTCCCTCTCGGACAACGTGATACTGCCTATCGCCGGCGTGATCCTCGCCTTCGTCATGACGCTGGAGCTGATACAGCTTATCGCGGACCGCAATAACCTCCACGACATCGACACATGGGTATTCTTCCGCTGGGTATTCAAGACGGCGGCTGCCGTGCTCATCGTGTCCAACACATGGAATATCGTCATGGGCGTATTCGAGGCGGCGCAGAGTGTGGTCAACCGCGCCTCCGGCCTTATCGTGGGAAACACCTCCATCAACCTTGCCGACCATATCGCGGACCTTGAGGCGCGGCTGCTGGAGATGAACGTGTGGACGCTTTTGGGGCTGTGGCTGCAATCCTTCGTGGTGGGCTTCTCCATGTGGGCGCTGACCATCTGCATCTTTATCATCATCTACGGCAGAATGATCGAGATATACCTCGTCACCAGCATCGCGCCCATCCCCATGGCCACCATGATGGGCAAGGAATGGGGCGGCATGGGACAAAACTACCTGAGAAGCCTGCTGGCGCTGGCGTTTCAGGGCTTTCTCATCATCGTCTGCATCGCCATCTACGCGGTGCTCGTCCAGAATATGCTCATCGACGACAACATTTCCACGGCGATCTGGCTGTGCATGGGCTACACGGTGCTGCTCTGCTTCACCCTGTTCAAGACCGGCAGCCTCGCCAAGTCAATCTTCAACAGCCATTAGGGAGGTGAAATCAACATGAACAAATCCACAAATCCTGAACAGAAAAAACTGGCGCGCCTGCTTGCGCGGCTGGATGAAAACCTCGCCGCCTTACAGGGCGAGTGGGAGCAGATGAGCAGATATGACCTGATCTGCAACTCCACCGCTATCACCGCCGTGCGCCAGACCCATGAATACCTGACCACCACCCACGGCTTTGCGCCGGAGGAGGCGGACTACCTGCTGCTGTTCGATAACCCCTTGAAGGTGGCGGCGGACAAGTGGCAGGAGCGCATGGAGGATACAAGCGACCTTTGCTTTGCGCTGAACGAGGTGTTTGAAAAGAGGGACGCTTTGCAGAGCTACGCGCCAAGCAGCGTCGAGCGCCGCGTGTCTGTGCTGGAGAAGCTCCGCACATCGGCGGAGCACACACCCGTGAGGGCAGCCAAGGGCAAGGAGGCAGAGCTTTGCTGACGCTTATCCCCATTTCTCTGTCCGAAGCAAATACCTTCGTCGCCGCTTGGCACCGCCATCATAAGCCCGTCGTTGGACACAAATTTTCCATTGGCTGCGAGGCAGGCGGGCGTCTGGTTGGCGTCGCCATCGTGGGGCGTCCGGTCAGCCGGTATCTGGACGACGGGAAAACACTGGAGGTCAACCGCCTTTGCACCGACGGCACCAAAAACGCTTGCAGCTTCCTTTACGCTGCTGCGGCACGGGCGGCGCGGGCAATGGGCTATCAGCGGATCATTACCTATACGCTGGACACCGAAGGCGGCGTAAGTCTGCGCGCTGCCGGCTGGCACTGTGCGGGACGGGCAGGCGGCACGGCATGGACAGGCGCAAGAGCGCCGAAGGCCGGACAATACCCGGCGCAGATGAAGCTCCGCTATGAAAAAGCACTATGACATAGGAGGTAAATCAACATGGCATACGTCCCCGTACCCAAGGACCTGAACGCGGTCAAGACCAAGGTGCTGCTGAACCTGACGAAGCGCCAGCTCGTCTGCTTCGGCGCAGGGGCGGCGCTGGGCGTTCCGTTGTTCTTCCTGCTCAAAGCCCATACCGGCGTCAGCACGGCGGCGATCTGCATGATCCTGCTCATGCTGCCCTTTTTTCTGCTGGCCATGTATGAGAAGAACGGACAGCCCCTTGAAAAGATCGTCCGCAACATCGTGCAGGTCTGCTTCCTGCGCCCCAAGCAGCGCCCCTACGCAACCAATAATTTCTACGCCGTTCTGGAACGGCAGGACAATTTAGACCGGGAGGTGTATCGCATTGTCCACCCGCACAAAACTCACCCGCGCCGAACGCAGGCAGATCGAGGCCGCCATCGCAAGAGCGAAGCGGCAGGATAAGAAACAGAAGTCCGCACAGGACAGCATCCCGTTTCAGCGGATGTTCCCCGACGGCATCTGCCGCGTGACGGACAGCTACTACACGAAAACCGTCCAGTTTCAGGACATCAACTATCAGCTCAACCAGAACGAGGACAAGACCGCCATCTTTGACGGCTGGTGCGACTTCCTCAACTACTTCGACAGCTCCGTGCGCTTTCAGCTCTCCTTCGTGAATATGTCCGCCAACAAGGACAATTACGCAAAGTACATCACCATCTCGCCGCAGGGCGACGATTTTGACAGCATCCGTCTGGAATATACCCAGATGCTCCAGAACCAGCTTGCCCGCGGCAACAACGGCCTCATCAAGACCAAGTACCTGACCTTTGGCGTGGAGGCGGACGGGCTGAAAGCGGCAAAGCCGAGGCTGGAGCGCATTGAAACGGACATCCTCAACAACTTCAAGCGCCTCGGCGTGGCGGCGGAGCCGATGAACGGCACGGAGCGGCTGCGGCTGCTGCACGGGATGCTGCACATGGACGAGCAGGAGCCGTTCCGCTTCTCGTGGGACTGGCTGGCTCCCTCCGGGCTGTCGGTGAAGGACTTCATCGCGCCCAGCTCCTTTGAGTTCCGCACCGGGCGCTCCTTCGGCGTCGGCAGGCGCATTGGCTGCGCCAGCTTCTTGCAGATTTTAGCGCCGGAGCTGAACGACAGGATGCTGGCGGACTTCCTCGACATGGAAAGCTCCCTCATCGTCAGTATGCACGTCCAGTCCGTGGATCAGGTCAAGGCCATCAAGACCATCAAGCGCAAGATCACGGATTTGCAGAAAATGACCATCGAGGAGCAGAAAAAGGCCGTCCGCGCCGGATACGACATGGACATCATTCCCTCGGACCTTGCCACCTACGGCACGGAGGCGAAGAAGCTGCTGCAAGACCTGCAAAGCCGCAACGAGCGAATGTTCCTGCTGACCTTCATTGTGGTCAACACCGCAGGCAGCCGTCAGCAGCTTGACAACAACGTATTTCAGGCGGCCTCCATCGCCCAGAAGTACAACTGCCAGCTTACCCGCCTTGATTTCCGTCAGGAGGAAGGGCTGATGAGCAGCCTCCCATTGGGGCTGAACCAGATCGAAATACAGCGGGGCTTGACCACCTCAAGCGTCGCTATTTTTATCCCCTTTACCACGCAGGAGCTGTTTCAGGACGGCAAGGAAGCCCTGTACTGCGGGCTGAACGCCCTCTCAAACAACCTCATCATGGTAGATCGCAAGCGTCTCAAGAACCCCAACGGCCTCATCCTTGGTACTCCCGGCAGCGGCAAGAGCTTTGCCGCAAAGCGGGAGATCGCCAACGTGTTCCTCGTCACCGACGATGACATCATCATCTGCGACCCCGAAGCTGAATACGGGCCGCTGGTGGAGCGCCTGCACGGACAGGTCATTAAAATCTCCCCCACAAGCCCGCATTACATCAACCCTATGGACCTGAATCTCAACTATTCGGACGATGAAAACCCGCTGAGCCTGAAATCCGACTTTATCCTCTCCCTCTGCGAGTTGATCGTGGGCGGCAAGGACGGCCTCATGCCGGTGGAAAAGACCATCATCGACCGCTGTGTGCGCATGGTGTACCGGGATTATCTCAGCGACCCTGTGCCGGAGAATATGCCGATTCTGGAGGACTTGTATAACGAGCTGCGGCGGCAGGAGGAAAAGGAGGCGCAGTACATCGCCACGGCTTTGGAAATCTACGTTTCCGGCTCTCTCAACGTGTTCAACCACCGCACCAACATCAACATCGCCAACCGCATCGTCAGCTTCGACATCAAGGAGCTGGGCAAGCAGCTAAAAAAGATCGGGATGCTCATCGTGCAGGACGCCGTGTGGAATCGAGTGACCGTCAACCGGGAAGCCCACAAATCCACTCGCTACTATATTGACGAAATGCACCTTTTGCTGCGCGAGGAGCAGACCGCCGCCTACACCGTGGAAATCTGGAAACGCTTCCGCAAGTGGGGAGGTATCCCCACCGGCATCACCCAGAATGTCAAGGACCTGCTCTCCTCCCGCGAGGTGGAGAACATCTTTGAGAACAGCGATTTCATCCTCATGCTCAATCAGGCCAGCGGCGACCGGCAGATTCTCGCAAAACAGCTCAATATCTCCCCGCACCAGCTCTCGTATGTCACCCACAGCGGTGAAGGCGAAGGGCTGCTTTTTTATGGCAACGTCATTCTTCCCTTTGTAGACCGCTTCCCCCGCGGGGAACTCTATGACCTGCTCACCACCAAGCCACAGGAGCAGACTGCATAACAAAACAAGAAAGGAATTGCACGATGGAAAACAAACTGATGATTTTTGAAAACGAAGCCTTTGGAAAGGTGCGAACGCTGAACCTCAACGGCGAGCCGTGGTTTGTAGCGGCGGATGTGTGCAAAGCGCTGGAACTGGGGAATCCGAGCATGACGGTTGAGCGTCTGGATGATGATGAAAAGGGTATCAGTACTATTGATACCCTTGGCGGGAAACAGCGCATGGCAATCATCAACGAACCCGGACTGTATTCGCTGGTGATCACCTCCCGCAAGCCGGAGGCAAAGGCGTTCAAGCGCTGGATCACCCATGAGGTCATTCCGGCCATCCGCAAGCACGGCGCATACATGACAAAATCCGTGCTGGAGCAGGTCTTGGAAAACCCGGAGCTGGTGCTGCTCATGGCGCAGCGGATGCTGGAGGAACAGCGGAAGAACGAGCTGCTTCAGCAGGAGCTGCGTCTGGCAAAGCCCAAGGCGGACTTCTACGACGCCTTCATTCACCCGGAGTGCTGCACCAATCTCCGCGCCACCGCAAAGGAGCTGAAGGTGCCGGAGAAAATGTTCACCGCGTTCCTCATCCGCAAGCGCTATCTCTACCGCTCGCCCTCCGGTACACTGCTGCCCTACGCCAAGCCCGCCAGCGACGGCCTGTTCTTCGTGAAGGACTATATCGCCGTCAACGGGCATCAGGGGGTATATACCCTTGTCACGCCCAAGGGCAAGTCGCTGTTTCTCACCATGCTGGGTGAGATCGCCTGACCTGATTCTACTATAAATAATGTAAAGGAGAGCATCACAATGGAAAAAGAAAATCTGTACCTGATCCACGGCGAGGACTACCTGCGTCACATCGAGGAAAAGCTGGAGCTGCTGTGGATGGCGACCATCCTCATGCACTACATCAAAAACGGAGCCGAGAAGGACGGCTATCTGGACCTTGTGCGCAGATCCACCCTCGACTTTGACGAGCGATGCGAGGAGATGTTCAGCTCTTGGGGCAGGGCGCTCAATTACCTCAAGTCCCGTGACCTTGCGGACTTGTCCGACCTCATCGAAAACGACCTGATCGAGCCGGAATACGCCGGTTACGTTCCTGCGGATAATCCCTGCTGCCCCGGCGAACGCTGCTGCGAGTATGCCGAGCGCATGGAGCGCGAATATGCCGCAGAGCGCGAGGTGGACGAGGACAATGAGGACGCCGACGTATTTGAGTATGACGGAGAACCGGCCATATCTGAGCTGACCGGCGTGTGCAGGGACATCCTCACGGCTGTCGAAGGGCTTACCTCGCTTCTAAGGGATGAGTTCGACTATGCAGGCTGACCGCATTTACTGCGGCGACGCCCTGACCGTGCTGAAAACCCTGCCGGACAATTCCATGAACTGCTGCGTAACCTCGCCGCCGTACTACGCCCTGCGGGACTACGGCATGGCAGACCAGATTGGGCGGGAGGAAACGCCCGCGCTGTATGTGGAGCGCCTGACTTCCATTTTCCGGGAGGCCAGGCGCGTTCTCACACCGGACGGCACCCTCTGGCTGAACATCGCGGACACCTATGCCGGAAAGGGCAATCAGGGCGAAGCCCTCGACCCCAAGTACCCCAACGGCAGGACGGGGCAGATCGTTGCCCTCAACGGCAAGGTGGAGGGCTGCAAGGCAAAGGATATGATTGGCGTGCCATGGCTGCTTGCCTTTGCGCTGCGCGCAGACGGTTGGTATCTGCGCTCGGACATCATCTGGCAGAAGGCGAATCCCATGCCGGAAAGCGCCAAGGACAGGCCAAGCCGTTGCTATGAGCATATTTTCCTGCTGTCCAAGTCCCGCCGCTACTATTACGATGCTGCCGCCATCGCAGAGCCGGTTGCGGCCTCCACTCCTGCGCGGATGAAGCGCGGATTTGGTGCAGGCAACAAATATTCCGCGGATATTCCCGGTCAGAAGCACCAACACCTCAACGACCATCGCCCGAACGGGTACGCCGATGAGGACATCCCGCAGCTTCGCAACAAGCGCGACGTCTGGCAGATCAACACCGTGCCGTACAGGGGCGGGCATTTCGCCGCTTTCCCGCCAAAGCTGGCGGAAACCTGCCTGCTGGCGGGCTGCCCGCCCGGAGGCGTGGTGCTGGACCCCTTCCTCGGCTCCGGCACCACGGCGGCGGTGGCAAAGCAGCTCGGACGGCACTACATCGGCATCGAGCTGAATCCCGAATACTGTACGCTGGCAGAGAAACGGATCGGAGGTGTTGCGGTATGAACGCCTACACCCGGCAGGATCTGAGCGTCATGCAGGCGTGGCCGCTGGAGCGGAAAATTCGCGTGACGCAGGCGAAGATCATCGAGTGGTATCACCACTACGGCGGCAAGGTCGCCGTTTCCTTTTCGGGCGGCAAGGACAGCACCGTGCTGCTGGACCTTGCGCGGCGGGCGTTCCCCGACATTCCCGCCGTGTTTGTGGACACGGGGCTGGAATACCCGGAGATACGGGAGTTTGTCAAAACCGTTCCCAACGTGACATGGCTGCGCCCGGAGATGCCCTTTTCCAAGGTCATATCGGAATACGGCTATCCCGTCATATCCAAGGATGTGGCGCGGCGTATCCGCTACGCCAGAAAGGGCGGCACATGGGCGCTCTGCCACCTGAACGGCCTGAACCAGGACGGTACGCCCTCAAAATTCAATGAACGGTATCAGAAATGGCGCGTCCTGCTGGATGCGCCATTTCCCGTTTCTGACGCCTGCTGCACCGTGATAAAGGAGCGTCCCCTGCACAGATATAACCGGGAAACCGGTAGAAAGCAGATCATTGCGACCATGGCCTGTGAGAGCGCGCGCCGCCAGAGCGTCTATCTCAAAATCGGATGCAACGCCTATCACAAGCGGGACCCCACCTCTCAGCCCATGTCTTTCTGGACAGAGCAGGATGTGCTGGCCTATCTCAAAATGACCGGCATCCCGTATGCCTCCGTCTACGGCGAGATCGTGGAGGAAAACGGCAGGCTGACCACCACCGGCGCGAAGCGCACCGGCTGTATGTTCTGTATGTTCGGCGTTCATCTGGAAAAGAAGCCGAACCGCTTTCAGCGCATGGCTCTGACACATCCCAAGCAGTACGATTTCTGTATCCATAAATTGGGCTGCGGTAAGGTGCTGGACTTTCTCGGCGTACCGTATGCCCCGAACGGAGGTGAATTTCCATGAGCAAACGCTCGCCCCGGCTGCTGTTCACCGACGAGGAGCTGGCAGCGCCGGAACTGAAAAAGGCCATCCAAAAAGCGGATAAAGCCTATCAAAAGCTGGAAAAGGCCGAGGCGAAGATACCTAAGAAAACCATAAAGAAAAAGCAGCGCGTTGTTGACCCGAAAACCGGCACGGTCACAACACGCCTTTCCTTTGAGGAGGTAGACAAGAAGCGACCGCCCTCCAAGCTCACCCACGCCCTGCGGGACGCGCCCGGTGCGGCGGCGCTATCCGCCGTCCACAGGGAGATTCGGGAGCATGAGCAGGATAATGTGGGTGTGGAGAGCGCCCACGGCGTGGAGCAGGCGGCGGAGCGCGCCGTGCGACTTGCCCAGCACGCCCACCGCTCCCACAAGGAGAGGCCCTACCGCCGCGCAGACCGCGCCGAGGCCAAGGCAGACCGCGCCAACCTCCGTGCGCTGGACAAAACGGCACAGCACCATGACCCGCAGTTTTCCAGCAATCCCTACTCCCGCTGGCAGCAGAAGCAGGCCATCAAGAGAGAGTACGCCGCCGCCAAAGCCGGAAAAAGCGCCGGGAATACGGTCAAAGCCTCCGAAGCCACGGCAAAGGCGGCGCGGAAAGCCGCGGAGAACACAAAGAAAGCCGGCGAGTTCATCGCCCGTCACAAAAAGGGCTTCCTTATCGTAGGCGGCATTGCGGCAATAATCGTCCTTATCCTCTGCACCGTTTCCTCCTGCTCCCTGCTGATTCAGGGCGGGGCAACCGGCGTGAACGTATCCACCTACCCATCCGAGGACGCGGATATGCTGGCGGCAGAGGCGCAATATTGCGCCATGGAAGCGGAATTGCAGCAGTATCTCGACACCTACGAAAGCACCCACGACTACGACGAGTACCACTTCGAGCTGGACGACATCGAGCATGACCCCTATGTGCTGATCTCCGCCATCACCGCCCTGAAAGGCAAGGAGTGGACGATCTCCGAGGTCGGCGGCGTCTTGGAGATTCTGTTTGAAAAGCAGTACACCCTAACGGAAACCGTCACCACGGAAACGAGATACCGCACGGAGACCCGAACCGGCTACTATACAGATGCGGAGGGCAATCTGCACAGCTATGAATACACCGTGCAGGTGCCGTACACCTACTACATCTGCACCGTAAAGCTGGAAAACTTCAACCTCTCCCATGTGCCGGTCTATATCATGTCGCAGGATCAGCTCTCCCTTTACGCCATGTATATGGCGACGCTGGGCAACCGCCCGGACCTCTTCGGCAGCTCGGAGTACATCGGGAAATACTACACCGCCGACTATGAGAAGTACGAGATACCCCCGGAAGCGCTGGAGGACGCGCAGTTCGCCGCCATCATCAAGGAGGCGGAGAAGTACCTCGGCTACCCCTACGTCTGGGGCGGCAGCAGTCCTGCCACCTCCTTCGACTGCTCCGGCTTTGTCAGCTACGTCTACAACAACTGCGGCGTGGGCTGGAGCTTCGGCAGGCTGGGCGCGGAGGGGCTGCGCCAGCTCTGTACGCGGGTGTCCGTCGCCAACCTGCGCCCCGGCGATCTGGTGTTCTTCCAAGGCACCTACGACACGGCGGGCGCATCCCATGTGGGCATTTATGTGGGCAACAATATGATGCTCCACTGCGGCGACCCCATCCAGTACGCAAGCCTCAATTCAAGCTACTGGCAATCCCATTTCCTTGCTTACGGGCGTTTACCTGCGCCCTGATCTCTCAGAAAGGAGCCGAATATGAACCCGAAAATCAGCAGGCTGCGGGCGGAGCGCGAGAAGAACAACGGCAAAATCGCCGCGCTCCAGACCCGCAACAGAGAAATCGACAGCCAGATCATGGAACTTGAGAACACCGACATCATCGGCCTTGCCCGCGCCACCGGCATGAGCATGGAGGAGCTGGCGCAGTTCCTCACACAGCTCAAAAGGGGCGGCGCGCCCTTTATCACACCTAATACCAAGGAGGATACGGACTATGTGCATGAAGAAGAAGAATAACAACCGGCTGCTGCGCGGCGTTGCCACCGTCCTTTGCCTTGCCCTGATGTTCCTCACCATGTCCGGCATGGCCATGGCGACGGATATGGAGGACGCCCCGGCAGGCGATGCCCCGGAAAGCACGCCAGAGATCGTGGAGGCAGAGCTTCCCGTCACGCCCGAAGAAACGCCGGACACACAGGAACCGGCTCACGCGCCGCCTGAAACGACGGAAACGCCGCAGCCGGAGGCGGAATACGCGCTGGATGCAGATATTCCGACAGGCTGGCACAATGCACCGGTAACAATCACCGTCCGTATCGTGGATAAGAAAGGCACCGGCTGGAACAAGGCGGAGGCAGCACTGGGCGAAAACGCGCAGAGAACAGACCTGACGGAGCAGCTTGCCCACGATGGCCTCGCCCGCTACACGGTGCCGGACAACGGTACCGTGTTTATCTTTATCACTGACCCCTTCGGCGCGGAGCATAAAAAGGAGCTGACCGTATCCTGTATGGACTTTGAAGCGCCCCGGCTGCGGGCGGGCGTCAGCGGTACGCTACTGCGCGTGGAGGCCGCCGACACCCTCTCTGGCATAGCCGGGGTCTATGTGAACGATGAGCTTTATACCACCCTGCAAAACGGCGAGTTCAGCGTCCGCATTGACAAAAACACGCGGGATTCCCACTTTTACATCATGGGCGTGGACAATGCAGGCAACCGCACGGGCTATGTGGTGATCGCCAACCCCTTCTATGAAAAGGAAACGCCTGCGCCCAGCCCCACGCCGGAGCAGCACAGCGCCCATTGTCCCGCAGACTGCGATTGCAGAAAGCAGTCCTCCGGCAATACCGGCAGCAACGGCAATACCGGAAGTAACGGCAGCAATACCGGTGCAGGAAAGCCCTCCAACGCCTCCGGCAGCACGGGAAAGCCAGCTGCGGCACAGACGCCCGCAGCCACAGAGCCGGCGAAAGCACAGGAGCCCGCCGGTACCGCCGCGCCTGTCGCCATTGAGAAAGGAACGGGCTTTTCCCAAAACGGCAGCGCCGTCACCCGCGACCTGCTCTATGACAAGCACACCAACAAGCAGTTCATCGCGGTGGAAACCCGCAACGGCCATACCCTCTATCTGGTGATCGACTACGATAAGCCGCTGGATGAGGACGGAGATCAGTATGAAACCTACTTTTTGAACCTTGTGGACGAAAGCGACCTGCTTGCACTCATCGACGAGGATTCCGCCCCTGTCTGCTCCTGCAAGGACAAGTGCGAGGCAGGTGCGGTCAACACCGCCTGCGCAGTCTGCAAGACCAATATGACGGAGTGCATGGGAAAGGAAAAGGTCACGGAAAAGACGCCGGAACCTGACCCTACGCCGGATACGAGCGACAGCCCCGACAAGGACGGCGGCGAAAAGAAGTCCGGCAGCGGTCTTGTTGTGATTGTGCTGCTGCTCCTGATGGCGGGCGGCGGCGCGCTGTACTGGTTTAAGCTCCGTAAGAAGAAGCCCGACACAAAGGGACCTGTGGACTTGGACGATTACGACTACGGCGATGAGGATGAAGATGAGGAATACGAAAACGAGGACGATGCGGACGAGCCGGAGGAAACGGAGGTCGCAGATGCATGACCCTTTTCACCAAAAACCCGCTGGAGCGGCTGATGATGCAGCGCCCCTACCCGGGAAAAGAGGAAACGCCGCGCACCCCTGCCCCGGAGGGGCATTTCTGCTGCGGCTGTTCCCGCTACGGCACCGTCTGCCTCCGTCCCTGCTACCGTGACACCGACCTGCGGGAGAAACTGCGGGCAAAAGCGCCGGAGCGTTAGGTCCCCGACCCTTGCCGCATTCTCCCACCGATGCTACAATGTACCCATGAAAGACCAAATGCAGCGGAAAAGGATGTGATACGGATGCTGAGCTTTGAACGGGTGTTGGAGGCATTCAGGGAGCACCTTACAGAAGATACCGGCGTGGAGGTGGTGCCGACCCGGCACGGCTATACCTACCTCACATGGGATGACAGGCGTGAAAATTGGGACACCGCTGAGATTTGCCTCACGCCGGAGGCGCTGCTGGACAGGCTGACCGGCGCGGTGGAAAGCTATGAACAGTGCCGCCTTTTGGATGGAACACGGGACCCAACCGACGCCGAGCGCAAAGCCTTTGCCGAGGCTGCCGAGCGATACCGGAAGCGGTGCCTTGAACGGCCCTGACCCACATACGATTAGAAAAAACAGACACGAAAAGCAGTCCTTCGGGGCTGCTTTTTGCTATGCAGAAAAGGAGAAAAATGAATATGACACAACATAGATTAGTGATCGCGGAAAAGCCCTCCGTCGCCCAGTCCATCGCCGCCGTGCTGGGCGCGACCAAACGCAACGACGGCTATCTTTCAGGAAACGGCTACCTTGTAAGCTGGTGCTATGGGCATCTGGCGGAGCTGGCGGGCGCGGATGTGTACGATGAAAAGTACGCCAAGTGGCGCTACGACGATCTGCCCATCCTGCCCGCAAGCTGGCGCTTCACGCTGAAAGCGGACAAAGCCAAACAGTTCGAGCTGCTGCGGGAGCTCATGTGCCGGGAGGACGTGACCGAGGTCATCAACGCCTGCGACGCGGGGCGCGAGGGGGAGCTGATCTTCCGCACCGTCTACTACATGGCGGGCTGCACAAAGACCATGAAGCGGCTGTGGATCTCCTCCATGGAGGACGAGGCCATCCGCAGGGGCTTTGCGGACCTTCGTCCGGGACGGGAATACGACGGACTGCACCAGTCCGCCCTCTGCCGCGCCCGCGCGGACTGGCTGGTGGGCATCAACGCCACAAGGCTCTTTTCGGTGCTGTACCACCGCACCTTGAATGTTGGGCGCGTCATGACGCCCACGCTGGCGCTCATCGTCCAGCGAGAGGCGGAGATCGGGGCGTTCCGCCCGGAAGCCTTTTACACGGTAAATCTTCGCTGCGGCGAATTTGCCGCCGTGTCCGAAAAGTTCAAAGAGAAAGCGGAGGCGGACGCCCTCGCCGCCGCCTGCGCCGGTCAGCCGGTCACGGTCAGGGCGGTGCAGCGCACGGAGAAAACGGAGAAAGCGCCGCTGCTCTACGACCTGACCGCCCTCCAGAGAGAAGCCAACCGCAGCCTCGGCTATACCGCCCAGCAGACCCTCGACTACTTGCAGGCGCTCTATGAAAAGAAGCTCTGCACCTATCCCCGCACGGACAGCCGCTTCCTCACAAACGATCTGGAACCTTCCGTGCCGGAGCTTGCAGCCGTGGCCGCCGTTATCTGCGAAGCAGACGCGCCGGGGCGTGTGAACGCAAGACAGGTCTGCGACAGCCGCAAGGTCAGCGACCACCACGCCATCCTCCCCACGGCCAGCGCGGGCAAGGCGGATACCTCCGTCCTGCCGCTGGGCGAGCGCGAGATTTTGCGCCTTGTGGCAGGTCAGCTTCTCCGTGCGGTCAGCGATGCACACCGCTATGCAGAAACCGCCGTTACGCTGGAGTGCGGCGGCACCGAGTTCACCGCCAAGGGCAGAACCACCCTCGTTCCCGGCTGGAAGCGGTATCTCGCGCAGGAAAAGCAGGACGCCGCGCTGCCGGAGCTGTCGGAGGGGCAGGGATTGGATTGCGCTGGCCGGGGGGGGGGGGGATGGGCTCGCGCCGACCCCGCCGTAAAGGAGGGCAAGACCACGCCGCCCAAGCATTATACGGAGGATACGCTGCTCTCCGCCATGGAGACTGCCGGAAAGGAAGTTATGCCGGAAGAAGCGGAACGAAAGGGGCTGGGAACACCCGCCACCCGCGCCGCCATCATCGAAAAGCTGGTAGCCACGGGCTTTGTGGAGCGCAAAAGGGCAAAAAAGGCCGTCAGCCTTGTGCCTGCCCATACCGGCGTTTCCCTCATCACCGTGCTGCCGGAGCAGTTACAGTCTCCGCTTCTCACCGCCGAATGGGAATACCGCTTGCAGCAGGTGGAGCGCGGCGAGCTTTCCCCGGACGAGTTCATGACCGGCATTGCGGATATGCTCACGGAGCTGGTAAAAACCTATCAGGTCATCTCTGGTGCGGAGGTGCTGTTCCCCTCCGGCCGGGAGATCATCGGCAAATGCCCCCGCTGCGGCAGCGACGTGACCGAGAGCAAAAAGGGCTTCTTCTGCGAGAAAAACGACTGCCGCTTCGGGCTGTGGCGGGACAACAAGTTCTTTGCCGCCAAGCGCGCCGCTCTGACAAAAAAGGTCGCCGCCGCGCTGCTGGCAGACGGGCGTGTGAAGCTCACCGGCCTCTACTCCGAAAAGACCGGCGGCACCTATGACGCCACCGCCGTGCTGGAGGACACCGGCGAGAGCGTCCGCTTCCGTTTGGAATTTGACAAGGGGGCGAGGACATGAAGCTCTCCAAGCTGGAGCAGGAAAGTATCATCCTCTACAACGAGGAAGAATCCACCGCCAGCATCTACACCCACGACCCCAAGCTGAAGCGCAAGCTCAAGCGCCTTGCGGAGAAATACCCGGACAAGGTGTACCCGGATAAGGCCGTCCATGCCGGAGCGGTCAGCTACGCCGTGCCGAAAAGCTGCGTCAGCGTCAGGGAGCCGTTCAGCGACGAGCGGCGCAGGGCCGCCAGCGAACGCGCCAAAAACGCCGGATATACGCCGCCCGCAAGGAATATATACTCCGAAAACGAATAAGAACCGAGCGCCCGCACAGGAAAGCCTACCCCTGCGCGGGCGCTGCCATTTTAGGGGTAAACAGCCCATGAAATGAAAGGATGTGCCTATGACACGAAAATCTCCGTATCCGACAAGAGCGGATTATCCGGCATTGATTGAAAATGCCAAGCCTGCGCTGCGCGAGCTGCTGGAAGCGGCCTCGTATGAACGGAGGATCGCCGTACTAAGCGCCTGCTCTCTCGATGAGATCAACACCCTCTGCACGCTTATGGTGCTGGGGCGGCACAGCCTCTATCTTCGCCGCAAAAAGCCCTTCAACGCGCCGGACGCGGCATTTGTACGCTGGGCGGCGGACCTGTGGACGCTGCGTGAGCAGGACAAGGCAGGCGACATCCGCTATCTCTGCGGAAAAACGGATTTACGGGAATATCTTTCGCGGGGGCTTCAGCTCCTGCGTATCGACCTGATGAAAGGAGGCAAAAATGCCAGAGAAGCCCGGTAAAAACAGAGAACAGCTCAAGGAGATCACCGACCGCATCGAGGCGGGTATCCGCGACATCTTTGAATCCGGCGATATGGAAAGGTACCGCAATTACCTGCGCACAATGAGCCGGTTTCACAACTATTCCCTCAACAATCAGGCGCTCATCCATTTGCAGCGCCCGGACGCCACACTTGTGGCGGGCTATAACCGCTGGCGGGACAAGTTCTCCCGCCATGTGCTGCGGGGCGAGAAGGGCATCACCATCATCGCGCCCACGCCGTATAAGAAGAAAATCGAGCAGGAAAAGCTCGACCCGGACACCAGACTGCCCATTTTGGACGCGGACGGCAAAATTGTCACCGAGGAAAAGGAGATTGAGATCCCCATGTTCCGTCCGGTAAAGGTGTTCGACTACGCCCAGACGGACGGAAAGCCCCTGCCGGAGCGCGTGGCCAGCCCCGTCGCCAACCTGACCGGAAGCGTGGAGAATTATGAGGCGTTCATGGAGGCGCTGCGCCGTTCCTCTCCCGTGCCGGTGGAGGTAAAGCCTCTGTCCGCCGATATGGACGGCTATTTTAGCCCCAAATCCCAGAGCATCACGCTGCGGGAGGGTATGAGCGAGGTGCAGACGGTATCCGCCGCCGTCTATGAGATCGCCCACGCCAAACTCCACAACTACGGCTTGCAGCAGGCGGCGGAGCGCAAGGTCAAAAGCCGCAATACCGAGGAGGTGGAGGCCGAAAGCATCTCCTTCATGGTCTGCGCCTATTTCGGCATTGAAACCGGCGCGAACAGCTTCGGCTATGTGGCAACATGGTCAAAAAACGCCGAGCTGCCGGAGTTCCGCGCCAGTCTGGACACCATCGGCAAAACCGCAAACGGCATCATCACCGATGTGGAGAAGCACTTCGCGGAGGTTTGCAAGGAGTGCGGCATCGAGCTTCCCAAGGACACGGAATATGAGCTTGTCACCATCCCGCCCTCCCGCGAGGACGCGCTGGCCTTTGCCGCCGACTACGCGGCGTTCCTGCGCCGGGGTCTGAACGTTCCCGACAGCGCGGACAAACCCACAGCGGAGGCGGTGGCGGACAGGCTGCTTGCCGGTGAGGACGCAGAGCTGCGGAAGGAGCTGGAGGATTTCGTCAAGCTGGCAGACGAGATCGGCATCGACGACGGCTCCCATGGGCTTCTGGAACGCATCAACGGCCTGTCCCGTCAGGAATGGCGGGCAAAGGAGAAACCGCAGCCGGAGATTGAAACAGAAACGCCGAATGTTGAGGATGAGATGCCGCCCCTACCGGAGCTGGAGCAGGGCTATCCCATGCCGGATACCGGCATCGGCTTTTCAGAGATGTATCAGTACGGCTACACGGACGGCAACGCCATGCTGCCGTTGACAAAGGAGCGCGCCATGGAGCTGTTCATGCAGGACGTTCCCGTGTTTCTGCTCTACGGCGACAACACCGAGGCCATGGCGCTGGACGCAGATGACATTTCCTCCCACACCGGCGTGTTCGGCGTGGAGCGAGAGGAATGGGACGCGGTGCGCGGCGTTGTGACGCTGAGCGAACAGGCAGACACGGAAAAGCTGTTTCTGGAAAACCCGCAGGACGCTTTCCTCATCTATCAGATTCGGCGCGGCGGTGAATTGGACGCTTACCGCTTCATGAACTACGACTACTTGCAGAGCAAGGGCGTCACGCCGGAGCGCGGCGGCTACGACGCGATCTACACCGGCGGGCTTGCCGACTATGGGGACAACAAAACCAATCTGGATATGATTTATCAGCGGTTCAACGTGGATCACCCCGCGGATTTCAAGGGACACAGCCTGTCGGTCAGCGACATCGTTGCCCTAAAGCAAAACGGCGTAGTATCCTGTCATTACGTTGACAGCATCGGCTTCCGGGAGCTTCCCAATTTTCTGAAGCCGGAGAATTATCTCAAAAATGTGGAGATGCTGCTGGAGGACGACTATGGCATGATCGACGGCATCATCAACAACGGCCCTAAGCAGCCCACCGTGGCCGATTTGGAGGCGCAGGTCAAGGCGGGCTTTTCCATTTCCCTGACGGAGCTGGCTGCGGCCGCCCACCGCGAACAGAAGAAGCCCTCCGTGCTGGAAAAGCTCAGGGAAAAGACGCCGGAGCAGTCGAAAAACAAAACAGCGCCCAAACGGAGCGCGGAAAGAGAGCTTTGATATGAAAAACAACCCATTTACCCATGAAGAAATCAACCTCATGAGCATCTACAACGCGGCAGGCACCCGCGAGGGGCTGATCGCAGCCCTCACAGAAATGCGGGGGTATCTGGACGCGGAGGAGGCCGAGCTGCGGGAGCTGACGGACAGCGCCCTCGCAAAGCTGCGCGACATTACCGACGCGGAGTACGCCGCCCTTGACCTGACGCCGGATTTTGACCTCTGAGCAAAGCTGACTGTTTTACGGTCAAGAGCCGGAAAAATCGCAGATTCGCCGCTGGGAGCGCGCCGGATGAGGAATGTATCATCCGGCGCGTTTCTGTTTGAAAATCGTCGTTTTTCCCAAGTCATGAGCCGGAGAAAATACCCCAAAATCGCGCCTGCTTCGCGCAGGAAACGCAGAAAGGCCATTTATGAGAACAGGACTGACAAAAGCTCAGAAAATCACGGAGATCACCTTTGACGAGAAAGAATCCCTTATCCATATCCGCACCCACAATACTGACCTCAAGAACCGCCTTACCGCCTACGCCGTGCAGCACCCCGCAGAGTGCTGTCAACTGGACGCAGACCCCGACACAGGCGACATGGAGTTCACCATCCGCAAGGGGCGCTTGTCCTTCCGCCTGACCGCGCCGTACAGTGAGAAACGGAAACAGGCGGCGAGGGAGGCGGCAAAAACAAGCTGCATTCATAAAAAAGTTGCAGAAATATAGACTCAACAAATTGAAACTCTCTCCTACTACATGGTAAAATTATTGCGGCTGGATTCTGCTGGTCTTGCTATCCAATCTCTACGGTATAACACGGTAGGATTCCCTCTAATACTTTTTTTGGGGAACTGACTGAGCAACTTGCAGAGATGTAACACAGAATTGCGCAGATTCCATCTTTGTCTGGTAGAAAAAGAAGCCATAATCCAGTATTATTACTATAAAAACAGGAGGTGTTCGTTGAATGACGTTTAGCGAGAAATTGCAATTTCTCAGAAAGCATAATGGCCTTTCTCAGGAGCAAGTTGCTGAAAAGTTGAATGTTTCCCGGCAGGCCGTTTCAAGATGGGAACTGGGTGCCATCCCAGACATGGAAAACGTAATAAAAATCAGCAACTATTTCGACTGCTCCTTGGATTATCTTATGAACGATGCAGTTGATGATGTAAACGGAAAAGTTTCCTCGGTACAAGAATATAACGTGAAAAAGATTATCCAACTCAAGCCGGAAACAGTGAGCCTTATCACGGCGCTGGTCGCTTTCATTGCTGTTCTGACAATTTGGATTATTTCTAAAATTGCAGGGACAGGAATTTATCGTCAGGATTTAGCTTCTGGTATGTGGTTTACTGGGTTTGGTGGCTTTGTTGACCATTATGGTCTAAAACCTGTTGTATTCCTATGCATGATAATCTGGGAGCTATCGATTACAGCGAGAGTGTATATACAATTATTTATTCATCGCTATGTTCTAAACACAAAGTATACCGTGTGCCGCGTTATAAGCTGGGGTTTATATCTGGCAGGAACAGTTATTGGAGCCATTTGCATTTGCAAACCGTGGAAATTTATGTGGACATCAGGAATCTGCATTGCTGTGGTTATATATCTTTTGATGATTGCCACAAGTTTAATCGCTGCAACCTACTATGGGAGGAGGTAATCGCTGAAACCTTGGAAGAAAGGACACATAACACATACACAACATTACAAGGAGGAAATCAAGTGAAAAGAATTATTGCTATGTTTTTAAGCGCATTGACCATGTTCAGCCTTTGTGCTTTCCCCGCATACGCAATCGGGCAAGATGCCGAGCAAAATGCCTATGAGACAGTAGTTACAATCTCAGGTGAAGAAAATATACGTAGGTACTTAGCCTCTGTCGGTGAGGAGTATGACCCAACACTCCTATGCATCCAACGCAGAGTAAGAAACACTCCCATTTCCCCTGATAGCCCTACTAATAGGAATCTATCCCCTAACACATTCATCAGAGAATATGTCATAAGGAATAAAAGAACCACAACCTACACTGATACAGGAACTCTTTTGAAAGAGTATCGCAGACCTGCAGGCCGCGTTCTAATTGATGAGGGTATAAATATTTCAACAACCTATACCGCTGATGCTGGCATTTCAGCAGAATTCCTTGAAGCAAGTCTCGGCTTTGAAGTTGAGGGAACAAGCACATTTAGAATTGAATGGGAAGCGACATATTCTTATGCTGTAAAAATTAGGGTCTATCCCGTTTATGAAAAGACTACTGGCGAAGTTTGGGACGATGACGTATGGTACGATGATTACATTGGTAACTTTACCGTTTACCGTGCTGTAGGGGATGATGTTCGAGTATATCGTGCATAGTTTTCAAAGCATACCCTATTAGTAGCTATTCCATGAAAAAGCGGTGGAGTATTACAAGTCGATAAAAAGGAGGTACGCTGTTGTGAAAAAAGGATTGCTGTTCACATTAGTAGCTGCGTTGTTGCTTCCCATGTGCTTGTCCCTTACAGCACATGCCGCGGTGTATTTGGGTACGGGCGACAATGTTGATTCTGGTGGTCACTTGGATTGGGACTATGATACTACATATTATAGTCAGACTGTTTGGGGAATGAATCTGTGGAACGGATACAAAAGCGGGGTCATTAGAGAGGACTCCCCATGGGTTGTTCAAGACCTTTTTGTTACCGATGTTAATTCAGCGACCGCAGGATATTATGGATACAGGGATAGAGTAAATGCAAAAATCTACTTCAATATCTATAGCATGAAAGATTTGTCAACAAGTGAGAAAAAATCCGTTGCTGCTCACGAGCTGGGACATGCATTGGGGTTGGGACATAATTCAGATAATACCTCTGCGGTAATGACAGATGCACACTATTTCCCGACCTCTTTACATCAAGATGATAAAGACTCCTACGATGCTGCGGCAGAGTTATATTGACGGGAAGCGACAGAATGCAACGATTATCACTCGAGGAGGTAATACGATGAAAAGAGTTATCACAGTGGGCTTAAGTGCCCTGTTGGTTTTCGCACTTGTGGGGTGCAGCAGCACCGTAATCATGGAAACTGAAAAGGCATACGACAGCATTGCATTAAGTGCTGAAGTCCCCACCATTTATGATGATGGAAGTTTTATGGTTGACGTGACTAATCCTGCGGAGATTGTAGGTTGGGGAGACTATGTGTTTGTTGCCAGAGTGGAATCAGAATTAAGAACTGAGTATACGAATCTGAGACAAAACGAGGATGGAACAATCACAGGAAAGCCATATACAGTTTACTCCATTACCGTTTTAGAGAACATTAAAGGTGAGCTACGAAAAAACGAGCCTATTGAGTTTTTCAAACACGGCGGGGTTAATTATGATGGACTTAGTATTTCGTTGCTTGAGGGAGATCAACTTCTTGAAAGCGGAAAAACATATATCTTAATTGCTGCATCAGAAGCCGATGGGCGACTGGGGCAGGGAATGCCGAACTCCTCTATTGAGTTGGATTTGAGCCAAAGGCAGAGCTATTCTACGAAATCGGAGTATTCGAGTTATTGCGAATACGTTCGGGATGAAGTGGAATGTGAACGAACTCGCTATCACTCCATGTATGAGAATAGTTCAGAAAGCAGGATTGATGAATAAGATATTACTATAAGCGTAATGCTGGAATCGAACTGTTTACTGAAATTGCTAATTTGAATTACGAACACAATTCAGCCGCACTTATAACAAAAATTAGCTTTTAGATTATTCATTGCCATTAACAGTCGTTTTCGAATGGTATAGTTTTTAGGAAGTGATTATCGCCATAGTTGCAAAGGAAATTGCAGCTTGTGCCCTACTTTTTTACAAAGAGCAATCGAATTTCGATTGCTCTTTGTGTTTTCTATGATTCTTAGAAGGGAGGATTTTGCTTATGCCAAACAAACTGCAAGCCTACGCGGAGCAAGCGGAGCGCACCGCGCGGCAGATCACCGGCAGCCATCTGGCGTGGACGGCGTTTCTGACCACCGCCGCAAGGCTGTATAAGTACCCCTACAATGAGCAGCTCATGATCTATATGCAGCGCCCGGAGGCCACCGCCTGCGCGGAGTATGACTTCTGGAACGAGAAGATGGGGCGCTATGTCCGGCGCGGCAGCACGGGCATCGCCCTCATTGACGCTACCGGCTACAAGCCGAGGCTCAAATACGTCTTTGACGTTTCCGACACCGGCGGCAAGGAAAACGCCCGCCGCGTCAACTTGTGGGAGCTGAAGGAGGCGCACACGGACAGCGTGAGCGCCATGTTGGAACGCAATTACGGCGTTTCCGGCAGGAACGGCCTGACGGAGCAGTTCGAGGCCGTCGCATCCCGGCTTGCGTCGGAATACTGGCGCGACCATTCCCGTGACATCCTCGGCATCGTTGCGGATTCCTATCTGGAGGAGTATGATGATTACAACATCGAGGTGGCGTTCAAAAACGCCGCGGTGGTCAGCATCACCTACTCCCTCATGTCCCGCTGCGGGATGCAGCCGGAGGATCACTTTGAACACGAGGATTTTTTCAGCATCTTTGATTTCAACACCCCGCGCACGGTGGCGGCACTCGGCACGGCGGTCAGCGAGATCAACGAACAGGTTTTGCGGCAGATCGAAGTCACCATACGAAATTATGAGCGCGAACACAGCGCGGAAAGGACGGCAGAGCATGGAGAACAACCTGACTTACACGATGAACGGAGATTACATGATTCCCGACTTGAAGATCGAGGTGCCGGAGCAGCCCCTCGGCAAGTACGGACGGATGCGCCAGAAGTACCTGAAGGAGCATCGGCCCATCCTCTGGAACCAGATGATCTTGGAGGAGACCCTGTTCCCGCACCTGCTGGAGATCGAGCAGGCAGCGCAGAGCCGCTTAGAGCAGATGATGCCGGAGCTGGCGGCGGAGGCCGGAGCGACGGAGGCGCTGAAAGCTCGCGACCCAATGAAATGGGTGGGCCTGATGAACACCTGCAAGGCGCAGGCGGAGGAAGTGATTCTCGCGGAGCTGATCTACGCATAACAGAACACCCCGAACGGGGCGGTCAGCTATCCTTTTTCCCCACCGAAGCGGAACAGATTACAGCCATAGAAGAAGCGGAGAGCGTTGCGCAGACGCCCTTCGCTTTTTCCGTTTCTCAGGAGCAGCTTGACCATGTGCTGCGGCTGGGCGGCAACGAGGACAACACCCGCATGGTCATTGCCGCCGCGTTCCAGAAGCAGAAGTCCACGGAGGACATTGCCGCGCTGCTGCAAAGCACCTTTCACGGCGGCAACGGCTTTAAGACGCCGGAGGGCGAGCTTTCCGCGTGGTACGCCGTAGACGGCATCCACATCGCCCCCGGCAGGAGCGCGGAGTATATGCGCAGCGCGCAGGTAATCGCATGGCAGGACGCCGCCGTGCGCATTTCTGAGCTTATGGACAGCGGCGCGTATGCCTCCAACGTGGAGCTTGCCGAGGCAGGGCAGCATGAGCGGATGCAGCTTGCCCAAGCCCTCTGGTATCTGAAACACGATCTCAGCGACGAGGCGCGGGAACAGGGCTATCTCTCCTGTATGGATACGCTGCGGGGCGGCGGATTCCCTGATGAAACGGCGCGGCTGGCGGAGCAACTGACAAACACAGATTTCCGTGAAACGCTCTCCGGCGAGTTCACACAGTTTTACGCCGCCCATGAGCAGGACAGAAGCCTGCTGCGCTTCCATTACCACAAGCTGGAGAACATCTGGCAGAGCCTGCGGGACCTGTCCTTGCCCCGCAGGGAGTATTCCTCCGAAATGGCCGCAGTGCCGGAGCTGGGGCGCTTCATCACAGAGGACGAGATCGACCACGCACTGGATCGCGGCAGCGGTGTCGAGGGCGGCAAGAGCAGAATCTACGAATACTTCACCGCCGACCATACCGGCAAGGAAAAGGCAGCTTTCCTCAAAGATGAGTACGGCATAGGCGGGCGCTCCCATGCCGTTTCCGGTGCATCCCATAGTGATGAAAGCCACGACAGCCGCGGAATTGTCCTGAAAAAAGCAGGCTGTGCCAATGTGGAGCTGAGCTGGACGAAGGTGGCAGCAAGGATTGACAGCCTCATTCAGAAGGACCGCTTCCTCTCTCCAAGGGAAAAGGAGCGCTACGCCCAGCTTCAGCGGGAAAAGGAAGCGGAGCGTGAACTGCCAACACAGGCACAGACCGACTACAATGCCATCAAGGAAGCCCACCCGGACGACATCGTGCTGTTTCAGGTGGGCGATTTCTTCGAGATGTACGGCGAGGACGCAAAACAGGCGGCGGAGCTGCTTACCCTCAACCTTACCACAAGAGCGATACCCGGCGCTGGGCGTGTGGAAATGTGCGGCGTTCCGGCGCACAATTTAGAGATGTATGTAGAGAAATTGCGCGATAAGTATGATGTGACGATTGCCGAAGCGCCGGACTTTAGAGGTGAACGCCACATTTACACGCTGCGCTCCGTTGACCATGAAGCAGAAGCCGCCATCAATGCCTATGAAGCGGAGTTCGGCGCGGATGGGACAAGGGTGTTCCGCGACCCCGCCGCAGAGCAAGTTCAGCCCACGGTGCAGGAACGTTTGGAGCATTACAGGCCGGTGGTGATGGCAGCGGTTTCGGAGGATACGGCCTATCGCAACGCCTGCGGGCACTCTGACCGGGAAAATGCGGAGATCGAGTGTAATGCAGCCGTGCGCCGCGCCGTTCTCAATTCAAAAGATATGGAGCTTATCCGGCTATTTTCGGATATGCCGGAGTTCCGCAGCCGCCTGCACCGAGAGACTTTTGAGGGAACCTATGCGCGGCTCCATGATCTGCTGCGTCCGCTCTCGCAGGACGATATAGACGATGCACTCCGTGCATGGAACGGAAATATCGAGAGCAAGCACGCCGTAGTGCGGTATATGGAGCAGCACGGACGTGAAAAAGAAACTGCTGCATGGCTTGCTCACGAGTACGGCGGCAAGGAGGGCAACAATCTCTTTATCGTCCGCGCTGGAAGCCCGGAAACCGCCGAACTGACATGGTCGAAGGTGCAGCGGCGTATCGCACAGCTTATCCGCGAGGATAAATTCTTCACAGAGCAAGAAAAGTCTGTGTTGGAGCAGAACCGGAATTACCTGATTTTAGACCGGCTGCGGGCAGACTGCGAATACTTTCTTGGCGCAGGCAATCGCGCAGAAAAGCATCTGTGGGCGGGCAGTGTCTATGCACAGATCGTCAAAATGCGGGAGCTGTATGACGCGCTCCCCCAAAAACCGGAATGGCTGACGAAAGAAATGATTGATGATTATGCCGACCGGATGGCACCGCAGTATCAGGTCGTAGTGTATCATCACTTTGAAAACGGCTTTGATGAGAAGCGGGACTATCAAACGCTGGAAGAAGCAGAAAAAGCCGCACAGGGTTATGTGGACGGCACGATGGGAAGCGACGGCTTTGCGTATGACGGCGCAGCCATCTACGACCAGCAGGCACGGAAGTATCTGCGTATCTACGGCGATTACCCGGATGAACGGGCGCACGCAGAGGTAGCGGGACGTGAGCCGACCGCAGAAACCATTACCCCCGCAGACCGCTTTCATGTGGTGAGCCTTGACCGGGGCTTTCGTACCCTGTACGCCGTGTGGGACGACGAGGCCCACGGCTACTATGTGGACGCGGACGGCGTGACCGAGGAATTTACAAGCGAATGGCAGGCGGAGGCGTACCGGCTGGAGCTGCAAGGACAGGCGGAACAGGCGCTCACGGAGCGTGCAAAGGGACTGATCTCCGACTTCTGCCGGAGCGAATACGGCTCTGAGGCGGATTTCAGCGACCCGGCGAAAATCGGTGTCGCCTACACCACCGTCACCGACGATGAGATTCCCGTTCAGGTGAATATCGACCTTGTGAATTACCGACTGGAGCGCTATCTGGATGACGAGCATCTGGAAACCCGGCAGTACGCCTCTTTGCAGGAGCTTATTACCAACGAGCTGGAAAACCTCGATTTCAGCGACCTCATTCACGTTTCGGATGAGGATGTGGAGCAATACCGCTGGCATGAACCGGAAGAAACGGCTCCTGTCCCGCAACGAGAACCGTTCCCGTATTCCGTAGGTGATACGGTGTATCTGGAAAACGGCAAGCCCTATATCATCGAGAGCATCGGCGTCTTTGATATTACCCTCAGCGACCCGACGCTTTTCTATCCCATCTCCCGTGCGGAGAGCAGGGAGAGCTTCGCGCGGCTCATGGAGCGGTATCCGCAGCCGGGAAAGGAACCTGCTTATACCGAGGAAACCGTGGCGGTATATCCCGGTGACAAAAACAACCTCCCCTATGATGTAGAGATTCGTACCCTGCGCTTTGACGAGCCGGAGCCTCCATCTTTTGAGGAGGTCGTGGACGCCAATCCCATTTCCGTGCAGGCAGGCGGCGAGTGGCAGACCTTCCCCAACCGTGAAGCCGCCGAAAAAGCCATGTACGAGGAGTACAAGGACAATCTTCGCCGGAACGCAGAAAACTTCCGCATCACCGACGATGAGCTGGGCGTCGGCGGCGCAAAGGCCAAGTTCCGGGCGAATATGGCGGCAATCAATCTTCTGAAGGAGTTGGAATTTGAGGGCTTGCAGGCCAGCCCGGAACAGCAGGAAATCCTCTCCCGTTATGTGGGCTGGGGAGGTTTGGCAGATGCGTTCGATGAAAATAAGCCAAATTGGGCAGACGAATTTGCAGAGCTGTACGCCACACTTTCCCCGGAGGAATACGCCGCCGCCAGAGCTTCCACGCTGAACGCCCACTACACCAGTCCCACGGTTATCAAGGCAATCTATGAAGCCGTTGGAAACATGGGCTTCCAGACCGGCAACATCTTGGAGCCTGCCATGGGCGTCGGGAACTTTTTTGGGCTTCTCCCGCAGGAGATGCAAGGAAGCCGCTTGTACGGTGTGGAGCTGGACAGCATCACCGGCAGAATCGCCAAGCAGCTCTATCCCAAGGCAGACATTGCCGTGGCAGGCTTTGAAACCACCGACAGACGGGATTTCTTCGACCTTGCCATCGGCAACGTGCCCTTTGGACAGTACCAGGTCAACGACCGGGCTTACAACAAGCTCGGTTTTTCCATTCACGACTACTTTTTTGCCAAGACGCTCGACCAAGTTCGACCCGGCGGCGTGATCGCCTTTGTGACCTCCCGCTATACGATGGACAAACAATCTCCCGAAGTCCGTAAGTACATCGCGCAGCGGGCGGAGCTGTTGGGTGCGATCCGCCTGCCCAACAATGCGTTCAAGGCCAACGCCGGTACGGAGGTGGTGTCCGACATCATCTTCCTGCAAAAGCGTGACAGACCCATCGACATTGAACCTGACTGGGTGCATCTCGGTGAAAATGAGGACGGATTTTCCATCAATCAGTATTTCATCGACAACCCCGAAATGGTATTAGGCCGACAGACCTCGGAGAGTACGCAGTACGGCAGACAGGACTTTACTGTGGAACCGTATGAGGATTTGGACCTTGCCACGCAGCTCAGATACGCCATTCAGAATATCGGCGGCAAGTACGAAGCCGCAGAGTTGCCTGACCTCGGTGAGAACGAAACCATACAGGATACCATTCCCGCAAACCCCAACGTGAAGAATTACAGCTATGCCGTGGTGGACGGTGAGGTGTACTACCGGGAAAACTCCGTCATGGTCAAGCCCAACCTGAACGCCACCGCAAAGGAGCGCGTCAAGGGAATGGCAGAGCTGCGGGACTGCGTTCACCGGCTCATCGACCTTCAGATGTGGGAATCCGACGACATTTCCATACGCGCCGAGCAGCAGAAGCTCAACCGCCTCTATGACCGCTTCACCGAGAAATATGGCCTCATCAACAGCCGGGGCAACGCCCTCGCCTTTGCAGACGACAGCTCCTACTACCTGCTCTGCTCCCTTGAAATGCTGGACGATGAGGACAAGACCAAGCTCAAAAGCAAGGCGGATATGTTCACCAAGCGCACCATCAAGCAGCAACGCAGCGTGGATTCCGTGGATACCGCCGCAGAAGCCCTCGCCCTGTCCATCGGGGAAAAAGCCCGCGTGGATATGGCGTATATGTCCCAGCTCACCGGCAAAAGCGAGGACGACATCATCGACGAGCTGAACGGCGTCATCTTCCTCGACCCTGTGTACGGCGACTGGCAGACGGCGGACGAATACCTCTCCGGCAACGTCCGGCAAAAGCTGCGGGAGGCGGAGAAAGCCGCCGTTGACAGCCCCGGCTATCTGCCCAACGTGGAGGCATTGCGCGCCGCACAGCCCAAAGACCTTGACGCTTCGGAGATCGAGGTGCGCCTCGGCGCGACGTGGATCGACAAGAAGTACATTCAGCAGTTCATGTTCGAGCTGCTGGATCCGCCTGTGTACGCCCGCCGATCCTTGGAGGTCAACTACTCAGAGTTCACGGCGGAGTGGAACATCTCCGGCAAGAACAGCATCCCCTACAACGACATCAACGCTCGCATGACCTACGGCACCGACTGCGCCAACGCCTATAAAATCCTTGAAGATACGCTGAACCTGCGGGATGTGCGCATCTACGACACCGTAAGGGACGCGGACGGCAAGGAAAAGCGCGTCCTCAACAGTAAGGAAACCACCCTCGCCCAGCAGAAGCAGCAGGCCATCAAGGAGGCGTTCCGTGACTGGATCTGGCGCGACCCCGACAGGCGGCGGGAGCTGGTGCAGCTCTACAATGAGCGCTTCAATTCCACCCGTCCCCGGGAATATGACGGCAGGCATCTGATCTTTCCGGGCATGAATCCTGAGATCACGCTGCGGGAGCATCAGCTCAACGCCATCGCCCACGACCTCTACGGCGGCAACACGCTCCTTGCCCATGAGGTGGGCGCGGGCAAGACCTTTGAGATGATCGCCGCAGCCATGGAGGGAAAGCGCCTCGGCCTGTGCCAGAAATCCCTCTTTGCCGTGCCGAACCACCTGACGGAGCAGTGGGCCTCGGAGTTCCTGCGGCTCTACCCCTCCGCAAATCTCCTTGTCGCTACCAAAAAGGACTTTGAGACACGCAACCGCAAGAAGTTCTGCGCCCGCATCGCCACCGGCGACTATGACGCCGTTATCATCGGTCACAGCCAGTTTGAGCGCATCCCCGTGTCCAGAGAGCGGCAGGAACGGCTCTTGCAGGAGCAGATATGGGAGATCGAGGACGGCATTGCAGAACTCAAGGCCAGCCGCGCCGAGCGCTTTACCATCAAGGAGCTGGAGCGCACCAAGAAAAATCTGAAGGCCAAGCTGCAAAAGCTCCACGACGCCGCCCGCAAGGACGATGTTGTGACCTTTGAACAGCTCGGCGTAGACCGGCTGTATGTGGACGAGGCGCACAGTTTTAAGAATTTGTTCCTCTACACAAAAATGCGGAATGTAGCGGGGCTTTCCACCACCGACGCCCAGAAGTCCTCGGATATGCTCTTAAAATGCCGGTACATCGACGAAATCACCCACGGCAAGGGCGTTACCTTCGCCACGGGTACGCCCATCTCAAATTCCATGACGGAACTGTATACCATGATGCGGTATTTGCAGCACGATATGCTCAAGCGCAACAGCCTGACCCACTTCGATTGCTGGGCCTCCGCCTTTGGAGAAACCACCACCGCCATCGAGCTTGCCCCGGAAGGTACGGGCTACCGGGCGCGGACGCGGTTTGCCAAGTTCTTTAACCTGCCGGAGCTGATGAACCTGTTTCGGGAGGCGGCGGACATCAAGACCTCCGACCAGCTAAACCTTCCCACGCCTACGCCTGTCTATCACAACGAGGTCAGCCAGCCCACGCCGCTGCAAAAGCAGATGGTGCAGGAGCTGTCTGAGCGCGCCGCAAAAGTCCACGCGGGTATCGTGGACGCAAGCACCGACAATATGCTCAAGATCACCTCGGACGGACGCAAGCTGGGCCTTGACCAGCGGGTAATCAACCCCGACCTGCCGGATGACCCGAACAGCAAGGTCAATCTGTGCGTGGACAACATCCACCGCATCTGGCAGGACGGGCAGACGGAGAAGCTGACGCAGCTCGTGTTCTGCGACCTGTCTACCCCGAAGGGTAAAGCGGCGCAAAGCGGCAGGATCGCCGCGAAAGGCACGGACAGCCCGGAGCTTCACGCGCTGGAGGCTGCCATTGACGCGGAAACCGGGCCGGAGGAGCCGCCCTTTACCATCTACGACGACATCCGGGAAAAGCTCGTCGCCCGTGGGATTCCGAGGGAACAGATCGCGTTCATCCATGAGGCGAATACGGAAGTCCGAAAGAAGGAGCTGTTTGCAAAGGTGCGCTCCGGTCAGGTGCGTGTGCTCATGGGCAGCACCTTCAAGATGGGTGCGGGCATGAACGTGCAGGACAGGCTTGTGGCGCTTCACGACCTCGACTGCCCGTGGAGGCCGGGAGATCTGGAGCAGCGCAGCGGGCGCATCATCCGGCAGGGCAACCGGAACAAGGAGGTACATATCTACCGCTATGTCACGGAATCCACCTTCGACGCCTACCTCTGGCAGACGGTGGAAAATAAGCAGAAATTCATCTCCCAGATCATGACCTCAAAATCCCCGGTGAGAAGCTGCGAGGACATTGACGAGGCGGCGCTCTCCTATGCCGAGATCAAGGCGCTGTGCGCCGGAGACGAGCGCATCCGCGAAAAGATGGACCTCGACGTGGACGTGGCGCGGCTGCGGCTGATGAAGGCCAATCACCAGAGCCAGCAGTACCGCTTGGAGGACAACATCCTGCGGCATTTCCCGGCGCAGATCGAGGAAAACAAAGGCTTCCTCTCCGGCTTTGAGACGGATATGAAAACGCTGGAAGCCCATCCCCACCCCAAGGACGGCTTTGCGGGTATGGAGGTCAAGGGCGACCTTCTCACCGACAAGGATAACGCGGGCGCGGCACTGCTGGAGGCGTTCAAGGACGCAAAGGGCTTGGAGCCCGTCCCCATTGGCAGCTATCGCGGCTTTTCTATGTCGCTGACCGTGGAAAACTTCGGCAAGGACTTCATCCTCACCCTCAAGGGCAGGATGAGCCACCGGGTAGAGCTGGGCAAGGACGCAAGGGGCAACCTTGTCCGCATCGACAACGCCCTCGCCCAGATGCCGGAGCGGTACAAAACGGTGCAGGGCAGGCTTGAAAACGTGCAGGCGCAGCTTGCAACGGCCAAGGCGGAGCTGGGCAAGCCCTTTCCGCAGGAGGCGGAGCTGAAAGAAAAATCTGCGCGGCTGGCGGAGCTGAACGCCGAACTGAACATCGACGACCAGACGCCCATGGAACAGGCGGCGGAGAATGTGGTGGCGAAACGCCCCTCCGTCCTCGGTAAGCTGAAAGCGCCCTGCGTCCACGGCGCTGGGGAAAAGAAAAAATCTCACGAACAGGAGGCACGATGAATATGAACGAGGCATTACAGCAATCGTTATACGACAAGCTCTCGCGGGAGCAGGACAAATACCGGGACTGGCTGAAAGGCCAGCCCCCGGAGGAAATCCTCCATCACAGCTATGAATACACCGTGCGGGAGGATATTTTGATGAGTATGGAGGAGCTGACGCTCAGCGAGGCGGAAACGCGGGCGCTGCTGCTGTCCCCCTCGCCCATGGCGATCCTCTACGACAAGTTCTCCGATCTGGAAACCGGCTACATGGACACGATCCGCGACAGCATCGAGGACACGGCAAAAGACGAAGCAAAAAAGCTCCGGGATCTGCCGGTCTATCCCTACCCCGCCGATCACGCGCGGGAACAAGGGGAGCTGGACGTTTACCGTGCGTCCTTCCGCGCCAATGTGAGCTGTAAGGACGCCATTGAAGCCGCCATCCGGGACAATTACCATGACAACCGCCTTGACACTACGGCGGTGGGACAGGTGGCGGAGCAGTTCGGACAGGAGCGGATGCTCTACGTCCTGGCGGCAACCGTCCGCCATTTTGATTACGACGGGCGCATCTCGCGGGACAACAAGCGCTGGGCGAATACCATCCCCGTCTATGAAAACAAAGACGGCATGGATAGCGACCGCTCGGTGCAGTTTGTGGTCAGCTCCCACCCCGGCCTGACGGACCTGTTTCTCACACAGGCGCGGCACGAGCAGCGGCTGCGCCAGCCCCTCACCGCCGACGAGATC
>OGRE01000632.1_pt1 | contig 37478 bp, 30 predicted proteins | sample 1553421 | NCBI WGS metagenome assembly OGRE01 (sample SAMEA2580076, study PRJEB22360) | human gut metagenome | biome: human gut; feature: human-associated habitat; material: faeces | place: Denmark | collected 2008/2010 | reverse complement strand
TGGCTAGGCTATACGCTTAAAAGAAAGCTTACCAACCAGGAAAATCCGCTGACCCTGTATTTGATTAAATGAATTCAGTAGAATATGAGGTATTGCAACAAAACATTTTAATTGGGTAAACCTTTTTTTCACATTTAAAAAATCCACAAAACGCGGATCTTCAATCAATTCAACACCACATTCTTCTTGAATTTTTGGGATATTTAATGTTTGTGATTGTATCTCCTTTATTTTATTTGATACCACCTCCACAAATTTCCAGTTATTAATACTTAATGGCATAATAAAACCACCCCACTTGGTAGTAATAATAGATCCTACACCTGCAGCAGTAGACAAGATTTTATACTTGCCCATAGATTGATTATATTGATTCTCTTTACGTATATCCATAATATTATTTATTTAAAATGTGAAGGACAGCTTCAGGTTCAACTAATCTTAATGCGGATGGTACTATCCACTTGCTAGCAGCTTTTTGCTCCGAATAATCATCTGTAGAAACTAACAAAGATACCTCTTCAGCACCTTTTCGCCCAGCTGCATAATAGACTAGAGAATCACCATATTGTTCTGCTTTATTTACCCATTGGTCAAGACTTACATCTATCCATTCATATATGTAAGATAATTGCTCTTTTGTTATGATTTCGCGCTCTAGTGCATGTAATGTAGAATCAAGAGCCTGAGTCCTTGCGTAACGATTCTCAAAATACTTTTTCAGCTCAGATTTTAATTCTGTTGCGATTGGAATGGACATTTTATTTGCATCTTTGCGATCAGCAAGATTCTTGTATAAATGTCTAATTATAGTAGCCATATATAAAGGCATATACTTTTCTACAGCCTTTGGTGAAAAAGGAGTAATGGAGATTGGCTCAACATAATAATATAACTTTTCATGAAATTCTCTAAACCTTTCAAAATGAGACATATCTCGAGAACGAAAAGGATTATGTAACGTTAAGACTAATCCTTCTTTATCACGTGCGACACGAGAGCTTGCTTGAATGTACTCAGCGATATTTCTAGGCATAGAATTAATTATGATTGTATTAAAACGGCTTACATCAAGTCCCACTGATATCATATTTGTTGCTAAAATATAATCAGCTGGAAGAATTGCACTATTATATATATTTGTTTCACCTTCTTTTAAATATGGCAATCGTTTATTAGGATCCCATTTTATTGTTTGTACTTTTGTTAATTCTTTTACTGCATCACCACCAGATAAACGACCAGTCAACTCAGTCTTAGAGAATATTTCGTTATATGCATAAAAACATTCCAACATATCAGTAAATCGAAGTACTCGTTTAAATAAACGACGAGTATACTTAGTAAATTCAAGATAGAATTGAGCATCAGTTTTTCCTACCTCTTTTAATGAGTTGAAATAAGAAATTATCGAATAATAATAGTCTGCAGCCTCTATAAATGACTTATCATTAATCTCTAACAATGCTTTATTTTTACGTTCATACAGTGCTCGATGTACAAATAAAATTGCAGCTAAACGCATTTGAGTAGTCATCTGAGTACGTCCAGTAGGCATTATACCAATATATTTGCGTTTAGAAACGTACGACCAATTATCATTTTCTCCTTGTTTATCCCTTTTATAGAAAGCAAAAAACGAGTCATCATAATCTGTTCCATTTTTAGGAAAGATACAAATATCCCGATCATATAGAGCTCGCACTTGAAAACTGGTATTACGTGTGGTAGCTGTTGATGATATAATCTTAGGACGAATCACAAGCCCATCCTGCCTTTTGTATGAACACAACTGATCAATAGCTGCTTCAAACAAACTTACTGCAGAACCCAATGGACCTAATAACAAATGTAATTCATCTTGAATAATCAAATCTGGTGGATTGCATCCTGTACCATTTCCAAATAAACGTCTAGAATCTGCACACGCTTCATTTACATTAACTCGGCGTGCAAGTTGAGCAAATTTATCTACAGTCCCAAATAGTAATGTTGGCGGCTCTTCATATACATGGTCATCACAAAGTCTGATAGGCAGATAGTTTCGTTTTCCATATGTACATTTTTTGTTACTACATCCAAAATAATAATGATCAACAGATACTTCTTTATCTCTAAGCAAAGAACCACACCAAGGACAACGATCTAGTGGTATTTGTCCATGTCCTCCATCAGAAACCCAGTTTTTTCGAATTTCTTCAGCTAGATTTTTATAATGATTAGGCAATGAACTTTCTCCAACAAATAGACCAATAGAAATTTCTTTATCTCCTAAATTGTATTTATCCCATTTCCTAATCTGTTCTAATGCAAGAATAAGTCGTAACGCACGTTGAAATTGTTGAGTTGTAAGTAAGCGTAATGTATAACGCATTATTGCAGCAACGCCATCGCCAGCTCCATTTTTAAGCAACAATCTACGATTTATTATGACTAATGCAATTATACCCAAATAAGACTCAGTCTTACCTCCACCGGTTGGAAACCATACAAGATCTACTAATTCATTGCGTTTTTCCCATTTTGGATCACACTTACTTTGGAAAATTCCATCAAGATTAAGCAAAATAAACGCAAGCTGGAAAGGTCGCCATGCAGCTACAACTCCAGGAAAAATTGTAGTATCTAGCGCTTTATCTTTATAATATTCAAAACTTAAAATTTTTTCATCCTTTAAGACTTGTTCTTGATTATTACTTTTACTATGCCAAAGCTGCATAAACATAGCAGTATTCATTAATCGAAAAATCTTCATCTTATCAGGATTTGTCAAGAATTCATCAATATTATTCTTTATTCTCTGATAGTCCTTCTCACATTTAGTAATATTCTCTCGTCCAATCGAGTTGCCAGCAGCATCTAATTGCTTTATCCATATTTGATATGAATCAGCAAATTTACGAAGGCCTTCAACAATCTCAGTATCTGTATTAGAAGAAAGGACAGAAAGCCACTTAAATTGAAGATATTGATTATCTTCTACATATTTCTTTGGTAAGAATTTGTTAGTCTTTTCATCAAAAATGTGTTTAGTCTTATCTCGTGGTTCTGGTTCTACATCAGGTGTTTCAACAGACGGCATAAACTCTGAACAAACGTGTATAATTCCATTATTATCATAGTACCAATTTGCAGAACAGATGTGGCCAATAGCATAATCTTCAATATTACGATAAAGATACTGCAAACTGCTTACTTCACAATCATCAAGTTCTGGATTTATTTCGTTTCTATATGGTATAATTTCAGAACTCGAGACGTCAATTTTAACTCCAAAAAATGTTAACTCATTAATCTTCTCTGCAACAATAGAATAGTAATACTTAGTATCAACCTTAACCTTAGTAGAGTCATTAGCAAGCATTACTTTTAAATATGTCTTACCATTGATTCCCTTATAAATCTGTAACCATATGGACAAAGAAGCTTCGACTTCAGGAGTAAGAGTATACTTTACTATTCCTTTTGTAACACCTTCTTTAGGGGGGATTATGATCTTTCTCTTCCCTGATTCAAAATCAAAAGCAAATGCTGATAAATCAATTTCTTTACAAAAGTTTGTTCCTACCCAGAACCCGAATCCTTTAGAATCACATATGGATAGTATATCTTCAAAATAAGATAAAAAAGTTTCATATTGTTCTATTTTTGCAATACGAACTTTATGTTCTGCAACCTTATCCGGACTCAAATATTCACCTTCTCTGTTTACGTATTTTAGGGATTTAAATAGTCGTTCTTTATATGCACTTAAAAATTTGTTTTTATCTTGGAAAGAGCTATCTGTATAAATTGAATCATATTCTCCATTAGGATTTTTAGCTATAATTGAACAAAAATATTTATTAAGTTCTCGCATTTTATCGCGAAAATCCTTCAAGTCCTGTGCTTTATTTATAACTTTTAACAAACTTAGTTTTTTGTCTTGGTATCTGAAATACTGAGAAAATAAATCTTTACATTTTTCTATAGAATATACTTTCTCAAAAAAATCATAATCTTCTATATTTACATATAAACGTGTTTTCTCAGATAATTTTTTATAATAACGTCCTGAAATTGTTATTTTAGTACTCGAAGTTAAAGATTTAATGTTTTTAACACAACAAGATATACCTATTCTATCAGGGAATCTACGACTTAGCGAATTAATATCTTCATCCTCTTCTTGATTTCCTAAATCCCTCATGTCATCTCCTTGTTCGTCCGAATCCTCATCTGATAAATTTTCATCACCAATATTTTCATCGTCGTTCATTTCGTATTTTAGATCAGACATAAATAATGACTGATTATCTTTTCGTGGGAAAAGAATGCCTGTACTATAAATAGAGCCTGGCGTTGTATTAAGTACTTCACATACAAGTTCTTTCTCATTTTCATTAGAAACATATACTCCAAAATTATTTCCGCAACCACCTGGACCTATTAACTGTTCCTTAATGAAAGATTCCAATGAATTTCTTTTATCTTTGATCATAACTTATGGATTTAATTAGTCTAAAATTTATAGTGCCGTCTTTTATAAGATCTAAAATAATCTTAATATCATTTTCACTACCAATATTAAGATAATCAAGAACTTCATTACTTAACTCTTTATAGGCTTTCTTCATGTCTGTTTCAAGTAAACAGTGAATTAAAAATGTCCTGAAAATTATATTTTTACCTTCAGTATTTGTACTTATTCTTGACTTTCTATGTCTTAACATTCGAGTATATAATCCCTCTATTTGAAGATATTCTTCAATCACTCTCTTTTGCATACGTCTACTACGAGGAAGTACTGAATTTTCAGATGTGTCTAACCATCGTTTAAATGAAATAAATTGTATCCTTTCAGCTGGAAGAAGTGGTTTCATTATATCATTATAAACAACTTGTTCTCCATATTGTGCTACTCGATGCCCTAAAAGGATCTTCCACATTTCTCGGCTTGATAGTTTCTCTTCATCAGTTAAGCAATACTTTGGATTATTTCGTATCATTAATTCACCTTCACCTGCTCTACGCTCCTCATTATCAAGAAGATCTTCAAGTGGTTGATAAAAATCTGTCAATGGTTGAATTGAAATAACTGTTGGGTCTTCAAAATCACGTAAAACATCTAGAATTGTACAAATTGAAATTTCATCCATATATTTACATAAAACAAAATCATATTCATCTAACACTTTATGCTGACGTGGTCCAAATGAAACTTTCACTCTGTTTTGTTCAACTCCTGATTGCCTGTCACGAACATTTTGTTCATCTTCATCTTCTTTGGGCTCAATACCTATTTTTATCGGTTTATCAGGAAGCTGTATACCGTTTTTCACGTATCTAACACGATAGTTTGAATTTAGAAGTAATCTTAATTGTTCTTCATAGCGATAAGAATACCAACTATAACGAGGATCAAATACAATCTTATTATTTATTTGTAGAACACTTTGTCCAGGATTAAGATGATACTGATCAAAAGAGTTTGGATATATTGCCCAACTCCGTCCCGTACAATGATTAAGCATTGATAGAACAAGGATCTTTTGTTCATGTATTGAATTTAAGAAAACTAAGCCATCTTTATGAGCTTTAAAATTCTTAAATGTATAAAAATTAACCGAAGATGCACCACATTTAGACTGTAAGAAGAATTTTAATTGTTTTTTATAATACACATCTATGTTGTAATCCAAAACTACTGCAATCTCATGGAATTTTATCCAGTTATATAAGATTTCTGTAAGTTCTGTTTTGTATTTATTATGAATAAGTTGTAAAAAATAATCTGTATACTCTTCATTTACCTCAGAATTAAGGTTTAGAATCTCCTCTTTTATCTTTGATAAACTTTGATCTGTAAAACAAATCGCCAATTCATTCCGTAGTTTTACTTCATGAGCAATATCTTGAATCATAAAATCAAATGTATTCTTTATTTGGTATTCTTCTGCATTTATTTCACATCCTAATTCATAGAAATCAATACATGGTTCTTGACGTTCAAATAAGTAATCCATTTCTACTTTTGTGAATGATATAAAATCACGCGTTTCAGCAAATTTTTCACGTTGCCAGCGTTCTACTAAACTGTGTTTATTTTCGTATATCCTCTGTAGTCTATAAGGTTTTTGCGAAAATAAAAATGCTATAACATTATGAATACCAGCATCATAGTCTTCATTATATTCTTTAATTGTTGAGCGTTGCATTTTCATACATAATTGAATGTTACGCCCATCAATATTTTTCTGAAGAAAAAGGAATATATGGGGGATTTTAAACCTCCCATCATTTTGTTCTATTTTTTTATATACTTCATCCTCATCTCCATTTAAAATGATTAGAGATTTTTCTGTTGAAAAAGAATCTCCAACTACATCTTGAATAAAATGATAATGTCCTTTAGTCTTTAATGAGAGCTTATATTCATCAGATAAAGTACGACTATAAAAGAAACATTTCTCATTTGCGTTGGAAGGCATATCTAAAATGTCATCTGTTAAGTATTTTGCAACATCCCGTTTAAATCTAAAATGTTTAGAACATGCTTCACGCTCCTTTTTATTAACTTTTTCTGGCAAATATATAAATGGCTTTGACTTATATGAGGAAAGTATATTTGTACGAGTGCTTTTACCCCAAAGTAACGACATCTTTAATGCAACAAATTCCTCACATAACATCTGAGCCCAATCTTCACATAATGGGAAATATACTATAGGCATTTTGACATCATCACTATATTCCACTTCTCTGTTAATGTAATAATCAATAATATTATTCAGAACACACAACAACTTTCTACCTTCTTTAGTATGTAAATTAAGAGAAGATAGTATATTCAAAAGAGCCTTGAATTCATGGCTTTCCTGTTTTGCTGTTTTTATAAAGTTGTCGTGTAACATATTAATTAGATTTAAGAATAATAATGTCCAAATTCATGATTGCCCGTGTCATACCGACATAAATTTCGAATAGAAAATTATCCCATGAACTCTTGATCTTTGAAGCTGGGATGACAAGTATTATATTGTTATCCTCTAAACCCTTATATTTAAGTATCGTTGTAAAGGCTAACAATTCCTTAGACTTCCTTTCTATAGTTTTTTCAGATAAAACTTCAAGAAATGACTCCATTTCTGCTATTATATCATATACTGAATCATCATCTTCATTTTCTTTATATTTAAAATCAGAATGTATCAGCAATGTTGTAGAAGAAATTTCTCCGCAATATTGAAATAGATGTTTGGTGTGTTCTTTAATAGTTTTTTTTACTTCTCTTACATTATCATGGAAAGATATTGTAAGTCCTGCTATATCATTTCCTTTAAGAGAATCTAAATATAACTCAAAAGCTTCCTGGCAATGTTCAACTGACAATACTTTATTGGCATATTCTACAATAAGTTTATTTGTAGGAACACGTTTGTTCTCATCAAGTATGAAGCATGCTGCGTATTTTGCTATTTTATTAATATTTTCATTCAAATTTCGACTAACATTATTATATCCTTGTTCAAGATCATAAAATACTAGATATCGTCCTTGTTTAAGACCATTGTGTTGTGAACTTAATAGTTCATTGAGCACAATATCAACACCTTTATCAATGACATCTTGTGCTTCATCAATAATAATATAGTCATAATCTACCTTAGTAATTTTACTGAGTTCTTTGCTTAAAAGTTTGTAAACATCATATTGACTATTATCACTTTTAATATTAAGTTCTATATTTGTTATTTCCTTGATATAATTATTGAATGTTTTGACAGTACATGAACTTAATCGTTCTTTATCTAAATCAAGCCGAACCTTACTTGCTAGCAGTCCTGTCCAACATAGATATAACCCCTTAAGACCACTATGTCTTTTAATAAATGCTTTAGCCATAGTGGTTTTTCCTGGTCCACCCTCAATTAATATTCTAGGATTTTTTCTCAAACCTTCTAGAATACTTAGATTGTCAATCTGTAACCAATCCAAAACTTCGCGAAGCGAAGTTAGTGAATATTTATAACGATCTTCAATTGATGGAGCAAGTGAGTTTACAATAGACTGTAATTCTGTCTTTGATATTATACGTTTAGAACGTTTATTTTTACGAATTACACTTAAACAGAAGTCTGCAAAAGAATTATCACTATCTTGATCTAACTTATTCCAAAGTTTATGAGAAAGGTTGATTTGAGAAGAGTCACGTGATATGTCAAGAGTACTATGAGGGAAAGCACATACATAATCAACAAATATTTGATCCTTATTTAATATCCCATTATTTAACAATGCCCATTTATAATCATGAGCTTGCTTAAATGGTGTTCTACTCATTTCCCTTAAGACCCCTTTATAGCTATAATAAAAGAACCCCCTTATCAACTCAATTATACCACCTTTAACTTCAACAATAATTGCACCTTCTTGGCATATAAGGAGAAAATCAATCTGTATTTCATTTTGACCTCCATATGGTATGTTGAAAGTTTTATCATACCACATATACCATGTCAAAGAACTTGCTTCACAATCTCGTACAATACGTTCATACATATCTTTTTCTCCCTGAAGTACATTACCACTATTGTAATTAATACCAATAGTAGAGTCAATTAGAAGAGTATCTTTATGAGATTTAATAATGATTGCCATATTGTTGTGAGTTATTTATAATTTGATTACTTCCAAAGATTTTCGTCTACAAGTTCGGACATTGAATAGTTAAACATGTCTATCAATTCTGCCCTATGATTAGGAAACATTTCTAGAACTTTTATTAGAGACTTTAATGATAAACACATTTTGACTCTATCGTAATATCCATCTCTTATATCTTGTTCAAATTCATCGAATGTTTTTAGCTTTGGCCGTGTAGTTATTTTTAATGTCTTTTCTTCCCAATAAGATTGATTTCTATAACAAAATTGCCAAAAAGACATTTTTTTGTAAAACTGCTGCTGGTTACACCATCTGGCAATTTGTACATAAAAATTTGATACTGGGGCATTATGATAGTCTTCATGCCTCATCACATATCCAACACATCCATATTGCATGAGTATTTTAATTCTTTGAAATAATTCCCAAATGTCTTTATAAAATATATCTACTTTTGTTGGAGACTGTTTAAAACCACAAAACAAATAGAACTTTGTACCTTTCTTTGGATTGTAACGTTTCCAGATTTTAAGTGATTTTTCAATTATATCATGATCTTTCCAATTATCAAAAGCAAAAATAAAATCACCATGATAACGCGACCGTGATAACATTTCTGCCATTTCTTCGCCATAAGGACTTTCTGCTAACATGCGTTCATCAAGACCTTGCCGGAATTGAAATGGGCGTTTAGTCTCTATAAGTTGCTTCAGTAGTGGTCTCCAAATAGATGGGTCAGAAGCAAGAAAATTGTCATCCCATAAATAGATATATGGCCGAACAAGTTTTCCGTTTTTATCTTTCTCATCATCCAAGAACCATTGTAATTTAGAATATGGTAATATACAATTCTCTAGTTTATTAACACAGAATGGACAATGTCTTACACAACCACGGGTTAAAAAACCTATTGAATATTTTTGATAATCTTTAAATTTTTCTCGTTTAAAACCTTTCTTAACTTGTTGATTAATAAATTGATCATATAAATGATAGTAAGGCATCTGACGAGACATGCTAATCCCATACTCTTTACCTCCATGAAAGTTTCTAAGAGTATTTAGGAATTCATCATGTTCTAATTGGTTCATATCTTGTTCACGTTTTCTACGATATTCCATTACACTTACTTCATTGGCATAAAATCCAGTTCCTCCACATTTAAACTTCTTTTCTTCCGGTGTTCCTTTTGATCGTATATATAGTTCTGGTAATTTGGTAAACGTAAAGACACAAGACAAATATATTCTTGTATAATGTAAAGTATTTGCCTGAGGATCAAGAATTAATTCAAATGGAATTCCATTATCTTGGAAAAATCCTGCCAATTTTAGTAATACAAGATTTGGGTGACGCGTACCATTATCAAGTAGATCCGCATCAATTAGTCCTATTATTTCTTGTTTTTTTGACATATTATTCATTCATTGATTTTATAAAGGCTTTGCCTTTCTCTGTCAATACATAACCGCCTGTTTTACGCGAACCTTGATACTCAATCAAATTAAGATCTTCTGAAATAAGTTGCTTAAGGATTCTATCAATAGTAGGCATTGATATTTTTATTGCATCATGCAAGTCTTTTCTTTTAGCTATTCCTAGTTCTGAAATCTTTAACAGGACACTTTTTATCTTATCATTTATCTTATCATTTATCTTATCACCATCTGAGGAAATAAAATCATCCCCAATCAAGACTCTATCACCAAAACCTTCTCTACAAGGAATCTCAATCAAGAAATAACTTCTCTCTTCATTTGTCTCAATCACAGCAGGAGCAGAGCCATTTCTTCTTAATTCGTCTTGTATGGTTGGGATACCGGTTCCTCTACCTTCGGACAACTGAAGCTCTTTGAGATAATCGCCCAAACGACGATTACGGTAGCGGCGTGACTTCAGACGTTCAGCCTTTTGGATAGCATCAATGCTGATGGAACGGTCCGGACCGGCATAACTAAGAATGGAAATCTTTTCTGGCTCAATCGTAATCTCAACCGGTTCTCGTTCTTGATAATCTCTATGATACAAAGCATTAACGACTGCCTCTTCAATTGCTTGATAAGGATAGTTGAAGAAGATTATAGATTCAGCCTTGTCTTTCTGCTTAATGATACGTTTCTTGATAACATTCGTTTTGATATAGTCCAATGCCTGTTTTATCATATCGGGAACAGGGCCAACAATCTTTGGAACCTCAATCATGTTATTGGGATTCTTAATGCAGCCCTCGGGAAAGATAACAATATCTACTTGTGTTGTCGGGAAAAATTTGGCAGGATTCTTACAGAACATCATAGCGGCCACATTCTTGACTAGTTGACGTTCAACGGGCCCTACCAGCAGGTCCATTTGCGACAACAACTCGAACAGGGACAGCTTTTCGAAATCAGCAACCAAACGACTGTTGACTGTTTGCAAGTAATCCAGAACCAAGGCTCTTGAAATATCTGTTATCTCTATACTCTCATTACCCCTTTCATCAAATGGAGTACGATTCGCCATCTCACGCAATTCATCTAAGACTTCACCTCTCGCCTCAATAGTATTGGTTCCACTACGAACATACCACTTACATGGCGACTGATTACTTGCTGTAACTCGTTCACGTACATTATAAGGACGGTTCACTCCAGCTGGCACCCAAATAAGCAAAACGTATTTCCCGTCAATCTCCTGCATGTCGATTCGTGGCAAATAGAATGGCTCAATCTTATGATTGAACCCAACCATATCACGTTGTATCTTATCAAGTTCCTCTATAGGAATACCTGTCACTGGCCGTTTTGCGATACCTGTGTTTTCTTCTTCTTGAACACCTACGATGATGTATCCTCCGCCAATGTTATCAAAATCATTAGCGAAAGCACAAATGGTGCGATAAATTTTATCTGGATTCCATCCTGTTTTAAACTCAATACGGGTGGATTCTATTTTACGCTTATGAAGCAAGTCTTCTATGTTTACCGGAATAGCCATCTTGATATACTTATTTAGATTTATCCTTTTCTACATGAAGCAATTCTCTTACATCAACATCCAAAAGTTCCGCTATGCGAAATAATGTTTCCAAATCTGGTTGTGAAGCATTAGTACACCAACGAGAAACAGATGTCACATTCCTACCAACTTGCTCAGAGAGCCATTTAGCCGTTTTATTCTTTTCAACAAGGACTATTTTAATCCTATTCAATTGCTTCATAATTGAAATAATTTGTAGTTTAATGCAAATATATCAAAATTCAATGTGAAAAGCTAATATTGTTCAATTTATTTTGGTAAAATATCTTTCAATGATAATTTTATTCAAAAATTAACCACCATACCATTAGCCTTGTCAAGTTCATTCCAGCGAGTACAGAACAAATGTGAGTGGCGAACAGGAGGATAGTCTGCGAGCAGAGCACCAGTATTAATCAGTTCACACTTCTCGTTGATAATGCCGAATGATTCATAGTCGCTATTCTCAAACAAACGTTTAGTGCGCTTAAAGTATGTGGCACGAAGCACGGTAAATACCATATCCACGAACTTCCAACAATACACAAGGCTCATACGACATGTTACTACCCTTCAGCACCAGTTCTTTGTGCTTCAAGATACTAGCTACTACACTCTAGTTACCAACACGAACAAATGCCTACATCGGTCCATCATCTATGTTATAATAAGATATCTGAGCACCAGGCATCACTGTGAGTACAACGAACTCCTTGTCTTCAGCCTTTGCGAACGAGAGGTTGAATCAGGTATTGGATCAATGTGAGACTTGATAGCTTTGCTGATCTTCTCCGCATCATCTTTTACGTCATCAAGACCGACCGATAGTTTTATCATTAGCAATACCCCAAATGAGTCTGCCACCAATACCATTGGCAAAGGTGCTCACACTCTTACACCAACTTTTCGGTTTCTTCACCTCCAGAGCCCCCTTCTTATCATATTTTGTTACCCCGCCTATCAGTTGGTGAATGTCTAGTACTTCCATTTTATATATAACGTATTGACCTACTATTTATTTAAATGTTTAGAGTTCTATCGAACATAACGATTCCCCTTTATATTTTATAATATGTAGCATCTGACTCACAGAAACAACAGATGATTACTTTACCATCAAAGTCACTCTCATGGATTGCCTTCAACGCAATCTAAGCAGCCTCTGCCTTTGGATAGCCATACACACCAGTACTAATACAAGGGAAAGCGATACTCTTAATGCTCTTTTCCTTAGCAATGTCAAGTGCAGTCTTATAGCATGAAACCAGCAACTGAGACTCGTCACCATTACCATAAAAACAGGTCCGACGGTATGGATTACATACTTGCAAGGCAAGTTATATGCCCCTGTTATCTTACTCTGACCAGTTTCGCAACCGCAAGAGTCATGCACTCCTTCAAGAGTTCGCGACCTGCAGCACGATGAATAGCACCATCCACTCCTCCACCATCTAACAACGAGCGGTTAGCTGCATTAACGATTGCATCAACTGCCAGCTTGGTTATGCCACCAACGACGAGTTCTATCTGTTTCATATACTTACCTCTTATTCCATATCGGTTAAAACCATATCGCAAAATTCGTTTGCATTATTTGCATTATAAATTTTAGCGCCAATATTCTTTAATGGTTCATAGCTATGTAGAGATTTTGAACCACCAAGTAAAAATATATATAACTTATTATCATCATTCAAATAATCACGGAAATAGCTTACAGATTCATTGATATTGCCTAAGTCACCATTTGTAATCAACACGGTAACTAGATCTCTAGATCTTACGTCTAACGTTGATTTAATTCTTGAAATTGGAAACTTAGTTCCACCGTGACCATTTGTTAATAGACGCTCCCTTACGTCATCATATTTATCACTCCAATCAACGTATGCATCAATTTTATCACTAAATCCTATAAATGCAACCTTGCTTTTTGTTGATTCAAAGTATGATAAAATACCATATGATGCAAGAACAGCCTGATGCATATTAGCAGATTCCTTCATCGCAGACCCCATACTACCGGATGTATCAACGACCAACAACAAATCCATTTGTTTGCTTTCAGTACCATTATCATCATTAGATACATATCCCCACTTTTTTGTAGTCATTCCAGGAATAAGTCGTGGAGATGTCATATATGTTAACATTAAATCCAGCTCCTCTATTGGGTCACCAATTCTCCATACAGAGGGATATGTATATGAAGACTTGTTTCCTGTATTCGAAAATTCAACAATTGGTATGATATTAGCACTTTGAACATTAAACCAAAGAACTCCCTTCTGCTTATCAGACATACCTATAATACCAGCAATTGCTAATAGGTCGATGAACTCTTCTACAGAGGTTTCTTCTGCGAGTACTTCTATTGCTTCTTTGACTTTATCAGGATCCGCAAAAACAAAAGCATTTCCGTGTTCATCGCCATCTTTAGGTCTACCAACACCCCATTGACCGCTCTGTTGCTGTGATCCCTGTTGACCGCTCTGTTGCTGTGGTCCCTGCTGACCGCTCTGTTGCTGTGATCCCTGTTGACCGTTCTGTTGCTGAGATCCTTGTTGACTACTCTGCTGGGGATTCTTTTGGTCTTCAACATATAGTTTAAAGAATATTTCTGCATATTCTTCAACTTTATCTAAAAATGACGATTTATCTTCTATGCCGTTTTTCGTGAATGAATCAGCTAATTGATGGACAATTTTTAAAAATTCAGGATCAGTTTCATTTATACCAAGATCTTCTTTCCAAATTGCCTCTTTTGTTAGAAACATTAATTTGCAATGCCTTGGACAAGCACTGATATTTGCACCTATTTTTATCCAATCGATTTCACTCTTTAAAGTTTCTTTACTATGTCTATAATAGTTTTTTGTATCAACAATAATATCAGCTGCTTGATTTGAAATTGCTCCACACGCATACTCGATATTTATACCAAGATGAGAGAAATGCTTATAATAAACATCTCTAATTCTTTTTAGCATTCTAAAATGAGTAATTACATCAAATGGGCAACACATATAGTGCTCTATTTCATGTCTTGTAAGTACTTTTACTTCATTCTGAAACTCATGATAACTTATAGGAAGTTTTCCGAAATTAAGATGAATCTGCCAAGTCTTATCTATAGTAATATAGTATTGCCCAGTTGAATAATTAGCATCATCCGGCAAAAGCATTTTGACAATAGGCATAGGAATCCCCAAGGAATTGTGATACTCCTTGACGAATACATACTCAATTGCTTCTTGGGCTTTCAATCTATATGTTTCAATATCAATTGACATTGTTTGCTTGTAAGTATTTGAATAATTCAGAATCTTCGTCCCCTTGGTAGGTAAAGATATATTTTTTCAATCTCTTAACTGACAAGTCGCATGCATCTCGTGTAATATCCAACAACTTAAATGGTTTTACTTTTTGTATGTCACCATTTGCAAGATCGGTACCAGGAATAACCGCTTGAATAAGAGATGACAGTTGAGGATTCGATATTATTGAATCTTTTTCGAGCTTAAATGTATATTCCTTTATTTCTATCTTTTTGATAGAACGGTTAACTCGCTCTGAAATGTACTGTCGATTGGGAATATCATATCTAAATGCTAATTCTGATTTTATAGCCTTAAGCTTCGAAATGTCACCTTTTGAGTTATCTATCTGGTTGTTATAGGACACAATCTTATCATAAACTGGAGCATATTTTTCATTTAAGACTGGAACAATCTCTGCAGATATTACAAGAGAATTATATGATGAGTCTCTTATTTCTTTAAGATACTCATTGAATTCTGGAACTGAAAGTGTTCCTGTCTTAACTCTTTCAAAACCCATAAGAAGATCTTTAATACCATCAAACTCATTTTTGATCATTTGTATGATATTTCGAGTTCCATCTAAATCAATATTTGTTATAAAAATGGATGTTTGCTTCCCTGAATTTGTATTTTTCCAATGTTCAGTTAAAGTTGACACATACTTTTTGCTCAGAACAGCTCTATGCCAAATCATATATGGGGCTAAAACCTCAATATGATTTACATTGACTTCTCTGTTTCCAAGGAACCATGCAAGAGCTTTTCCATATCTGTACAGGTCTTCTTTTACTCTGACGCTTAGTGGTAACTTGATTTTTGAGCACACTTTTTCTGGTGCACACATATGACAATTCTCACAAAGAATCTTGTCAACAGACAAGTTATCATTAGACTCCTTAAAGGCTCTTTCACATAGGCGATATGAAGCAATTATGTAGTTGATAAACAATTCGGCTTCTTCTGTATATGGAATATTCTTAACAATTTCTTGAAGTTCTTCTAGATTAACATCCTGAAGATATTCCTCAATACGATCATTATAAGATGATTTATCTCGTTTTCCAATAGTACTGAAACTGTCATAATCAGGCATGGTTATCGGAAGTGCAAGAGCAAATCTATCCTTGAATGGCAAAGACAATTCTGTGTTCGCATTGTCCTTTGGGTTCAAGGTTGCAAACAGGGTGAAAGCAGGAACAATCATACTCTGATCATGATATTTTACTGACCCTTCTGCGAGCAATGACAATAGAATATTTTGTGCGTATGGAGATAAACGATTTATCTCATCAATGATTTTCCATCTTGATGTGACAAATTCGTTCCAGACCACTGACAACTTACCATTATCAAGTGGTTTGTTTCCTGTCATTTGAGCAAAATCTAAACTACCAAGGATTTTTTCTTCTGTCAATTGTGGATGTCCTCTCAATATACAATCTTCAATCTTTTCCTTGGTAAAAGATGGCAAAACAACTGACCTAAATACTTAGACAAGGTGGTTTTTCCTCCGCCATGTCCTCCATACAACATCATTGTGCCACGCTCAACAAGTGCATTGATTACAGCAAGCGTTTCTACCAAATACACTTTTCGATCTTTCAACTTCTCGTTCGAGAACTTTGCACCTTCAAGTTCTGAATTGTGCACATACAAATTGTTTATTCGTATGTTATCCAATGCCTGAATTATATCAATATTTGTCATTATTAGTATTCTTTTGTATATGATAATTTAATAAGTCCACACTCCAATAGTTTTCGGAGATAGTCATGATCTAAATCAGATGGCGTTAACTCTAAAGACTCTTTTTGTTGAAGCCAGTTTATCTCTGTTTCCAATCCAGATTTTTTCATGATGTCTTCAAATATCTGCTGAGTTTTATTCTTATCCTCAAGCATTGTATCTAAAGTTTCATCAGAAATAGAATTCATAAAATCAGAGAGTGGCCCTAAACCATTCACAATTGTTGCCAGAGTTCCATTTTCAGAATCATATATTGAGTCAATATCATTTTGTAATTCTGGATGAGTTTTTGCAATCTTTTCCAACATAGCTTTTTTGGTCTTGTTATAGTTTGCCAAGAATTCATCAAAGCAGTCTTTTACTTCGTCAAAAATCTTTATTCCTGAACTATGGAGCTTTGCAATTTCATTATGACATTTGTTTAGTTTTGGAACGATTTCCTCAAATTTCACAGTAAGTATCTGTGGTAGTACATTAGCGTTTCTTACTGTCTTGTAATTCTTTATGAGCAGATCTATCTCACCTTCTTTTTCGAATCCATCCCAAGTTTTATTAAACGACAATTCATCTTCTGCATAGAATTCTTTTATGTCAATGTACTTGGCTTCAATATCATTCCAAGTATTCTTAATAAAATTATTCAAGCATTCAGCTACATCTCCTTTTGTTGCCAACATGGTGTCATCGAACTTCTTGAAAAGTTGCTTAAGTGTATCATCCGAATTACTTGAGATGCCAGTATCAGAAAGTATGGTTATTACTTTCTTAATAGACGCGATTCTGTTTCTTACTCGCAAGTATAGTTTTGACTTATTTTCGGACTCATTAAGTGCTGTAAGATTCTGTCCATTTTTTATAGACTGCTTAATTATTTCGGAATAGAATGATATTGTCTCATCATTCTTTTGTTCTTCCGTATATAGATCTTCTACCTTTGTATAAGCCAATTCAGAAATGTCTGCTAAACCAACAAATTCATCCTCTAAATCTGTCAAGAATCCATCAATATTATTCTCAAATTCATCTGGCTTATTAACAAATGCTGAGACATCTGATTTCAACTTTTTATTAAATTCAGAGATGATTTTATTAAATATACACTTGTCATCATCAAAAGAAATGTTTGCAAGTGTACTTAATATTGAATCAATTCTAGAAGAATATGTTTCATAATTACCTTTTAGGAAATCTCGCAATTTAGCAATATTATTTTCGTTATTCTTTGTATGTTCCTCAACCCATGACACAAATGCATCTAACCCTGGAGCTGTCATTTTTTCATACAAAGAATCAAATAACTGTTCAAGTTGCTTTGTGCATTTTTCAAAATCTTTTTTGGTAAGGATGTTTGAAATCCTTTCCTCAATTGCGTTAAGCTCATCTTGCCACTCTTGCTTGCTAAGCTCTAATTTAAGAGTTTCGGCATATTTATCACCTTTTTTTATCTCAAGAGCCTTATTGTATTGCTTTGTAATTTTATCAATATTCATATGGTTACTCTTTTAATAAATCTTTGATATATTCATAAACCTTGGTATAACTCAATGCTTCTGCCTGACAATCTCTACAGAACTTTAAGGTTTCGTCCATTCGAACTTTATATGTAGAATTAGTCAAACTTGTTTGAAGCAAGGCCTTGAACTTATGAATATCAGACTCGTCAATTGAAGTTTCTTTTGCAGGATGCAATTTTGCATCAATGACATTTTGAACTTCTGATCTTGGCGTCAAATATCTAGCATACTGTGTCCAACACCAATCACCATCATATCTTTGTGGCTGACCATTAGGCTTAAGATCAGAAAGGTTAATAAGTTTTGATGTCAATGAATCCTGATATATTGTATTGATAGGTAACTGATATTCTTTCTCGATAAGTTCCTTCTTATTCTTTAAGGATATCAAAATACCATTAATTTGATGTTCAACAACTTTGGCTTGTGAAACTATATTTGAGATTCTCCATACGATTGATGAAATTATTGCAAATATTGATACACCATCCTTGTCTTCTAATACGATTCTCTTACAGTTTGACAGTAATCTAGATACCAATTGTAATTCAGATACATATCCTTGGAAAGGCATTTTCTCTGGATTCGCTTTCGCATAATTCTTAGAATACAACAAATCTGTTATAGCTGCTATGTGTTGAGTTGAATTCGATATTGTTGAAACAAGCTCTGTTTGCTTTTCTTCAATTCTTGTATTCAACTGACTACGCAACAAAGAGAAATCAATCTTTTCGATATACGCTTTAAGATATAGCAATTTTATCAATGTACGCCCCTTGCTAAATCCATAAGACATATCATTATTATATGAAGCTATCCAATGATCATTTAGAGAATCCTTCATAAAAGTCAGCAGTTCGTCCAACTTACTTACAGATCTCTCATTATTCATCATAGCTGTGAAAGAACACAGATGTTTAATGATGTAGTCTTCATTATCATAAGAACTCATCAATTTACTGGCAGTTTCTCTTGATAAAATATTTAATATTTGATCAAAGAATAAGGATTCGTTAATCCTATCTTCAATTGGGGGCAGATACAAAGCATTTCTAAAGTTTCCTACTTCTTGAAGGATCTTTAATAATGATTGATAACTTGATGTAGGCTTCTTTGCATTCTCCAATATATAGTACATTGCAAGATACTTACTTTTTGTATCAGTTATATCTGCAGATTCAAGACTGGTAAAATCCCAAAGAATATTGTCTTCATAATCCCTCTTTTCGCAGATTAGGTTTTCCATTGCTGACTCATGGTCTTTTTTCTGCGCAAGAGAAATTGTGTTAATAACACAACTATCCCCTTCCAATACAAGTCTGGAATAGTGTTCAATTGTTCTAATAGCCTCCTTTTGCTTTGTCCATTCTCTATTTTTAATAACGTCAATGGCTGTATGGAAGTCGTATGTACGATTGTCGTCAATCAAAACAATATCATTGCAAGATCCAGCTACTATGACAATTTTTGCCACAGAGTCAATAAAATCTGCTATTTGTCCCCCAAAATTGAACTGATAGTGATTGTAATCCTCAAAAACCAACTTTTTCATTTTACAGATTGGCAGAAGGTTACCTGAACCATCCTTACATACTTCTTCTTTCAGTTGGCTTATATATTCATGTTCTTGGAGATATACTATTCTAATAGTTTTACTTGCATTGGTATGCAAGTCATTCTTTTGTGATTTGATATAGTCTTTAAGCCTGAGGATATACTTTTTTAAAGGTTCATCCTCTAAAATAGGTACAAAGATAATTGTATTGTCACTACTACGAGAAGTCAAAAGGACACTCTGTCTGAAATTTGAGGATTCAAGTTTTTTATCCAAACTCATATCCTTATATTTCAACTTCGGAGAGCCAATAGGCTGTTCAATGATTTCCCTAATGGCACGTAATGAATACTGCATATAAATCTCATTTCCTGATTTAATTTTGCAAGTTTCAAAAATACTATTAAGATTCTCAAAGTTATCATCAATTGTTTCCTCTTCGACAGAAGATTCAATAAATTTGATAGAATCTAAGATAAAATCTTTTGTCTCTCGTGTTACTTGGTCCTCATTATCCTCATACTGACTAATAAAGTCGTATGTTAACTCTAGTAATGGAATCAAGAAAGTTGTAGCAAGTGCTTTCTCTTTGTTATTTCTGCATGCAGTTGAAAAAGCAATTTTACCGTCAGAATTAGAACAAGCAGAGAGAATATAGCTAAAATACTTACCAACATTTCTTATATAATCAACGCTTGTGTATTTCCCTTGTTCTTTACACTTTTCAAGATATGCAGAAAAATCATCACTAATTGCAGGATTGAGTTCTTTTACTACAGATACTAACTCATCTGTACAGAAGAAATCTTCTGCACTATCCTTCATTGCCTCTCTGTATGAATCCTCAATCTTAATGGATTGTGGTTCAAAATCTAGTAAAAGTCTACCAACAATCGGACGAATGTAACTATTCATTTGATTGAAATAAGAAACCTTTAGGTATTTTACTTCTTCACCACTTTCATCTATTGGCTCATTGAAAATGTCCTTTACAAGGAATTCTGTTGCATCATATTCCTTATAAATACTATAATCAATGGCATCCCACAATTTCTGTATATGACCTGGACGACAACGAGACATCCACCATATAAAATTCACATATCCATTAGCGCACTCCTTCATAAACTTACGTTTAAGTAAGGCTACCGTTGGAAATGGAATCTGAATTGTCTTCAGTCTTCTATTAGCAGCTGTTTCGCTATCATTATTTCCATCTGTTCCCTTTTCTTTTGCTACTTCATAGCCAGAAGCTGGTCCATTGCCAATAACTAATAAGAAAGGTTTTGTCTGAACAACTTGATCAAACAATTCACGAAGGATACCACCCCCAGATGATTCAACATAACGTTTGAGTTCATAGAATTTTGACTCAAATTCATCCACAAGGAGTATAGGAGGTGTAGTGCTTTCTAATGCTTGGCGGATAACTTCTTCGGAAAAAACAAGTTTGCTAATTTCTGATTCTTTGGTATTATTTGAATCCAATGTGACAGGAATGAAATCTTCCAAATACTGGTTTAAGCTTGGATTCTCAGAATCATCACCAGACTTAAAATCAGGGAAATCAATATCGCTTATATCATTCCAATTAGAGTTTCTCAATTTGTCGATCTGCTCTTTAATGATACTATTGATAATTCTGCTAAGTTGGTTATTTTGAACCTTACCAGATTCCAATGACTCTGCTTCCTTCTTTACAGCATCAACAATCTTAGCCAAAGGCATGTAGAAGGTAGGCGTTTTTAGCACTTCCCAACCGTAATGGAATAGATAGTATAATGTTGTTGATTTACCAATACCAAAAGCCCCCTGTAACATTATTGGTTGGATATTGCCTTTGTTACAGCCTTCTTTTAGATCAGACTCTACAGTTTCTCTTAGTTTTTTATGTTCGTTACTAAGATCAACCCATTTAGTTCTTTTTATGAGTGGGATGTAAGTTCCTGCCATATTATTACTTTAATCTAATTGTTATCGTTTTATTCAGAAGTGGAGATTCTATTTGGTATAAACCTTTTCGCAAACCTCCATATACTATTCTCTCAGAATTTGAGGTACCTTCTATTTGTTTGTTTTCTAGATTCCGCAGTACTACTTCTACTTTTGGAATAATAGTTAAAATGAACTCTGCTTTCTTTTTCCTGACCTCAATAAAGAAAGGCATATGCTCATAATTGAACTCAATGCAATCATTCTCAGAAACAATATTATTGGTTCTGGCAGCCATCGCATATTCTTCATGTCCATTAAGAGGAATCAATCTTGGCTTAAGGACATTCATTTGAGGCATGTGTTTTGTCTTAGAATAATCCTCATAGTTAACATCTACAGAGAATGAAAAATTCTCAGACCTTTCAAGATTATTCATAAACGCAATCACAGAATGGTTTAAGAATCGAGCATTTGATATTTCTATTTCTCTGAATTCTTCTTGGTCATTTGTCAACTTACAGTCTTTGGAAGAGCTATCCCAATAATAATCACCTACGTATTTATCCAGAATTTCAGTAAGAATTGGCTGCTCATTCCATCTCTCTATAAAGAAAGGAAAACCTGTTATTGATTCCTCTTCACAAATTTGATCATTCTCAGAAGCCATTTCAACAAATGGAGATATAGGACATACTCTAACAAACATTCCATCTTCTCCTATCATTTCTTCTTGAGAAACCAATAAAACCATAATAGGAGCAGCAGCCGACTGGAGTATTCCTTCGTAATCCATATAACTTCTTTTAATTGTCCATATCTGATTCTCTTTGATTTTAGGACGTAGATGCAAATAATTGACAGGCACATCATTCGAAGCGAATAAGTCGTTAATGCTGGCCAATTCTTTATCTGATACTATAATGTCTTCTTTCACCTCAGGAATTATCGGGTTCTTGAGGAAATCATTTATGATGTTCATATATTCTACGTTTGTCATAATGGTAATACTCCCGTTTCTGATATTTTGTCCAAAGCTAAAGCAATATTTTGCAAGAAAGAAATACCTTCCTCTTCATTATTAGGCACATAAGTAGAGAAAATTTTTTCTTAAAATCTTCTATCTTGCGATGGACAGAGCTTTTCGGAAGGTTATACTTATCAGCGATGGATGATAATGATATACCACCTGTATTCTGAAATATGTACTCTAAGAATATACGTGAATCTACTTGACCTACGTCTTCGATTATTGTCTTTATTGCTTTGGTTTGCTCATCGTCAAGTTGATTATAAACAATTTGATTTTCTGACATATTTGTCTTGAAGACTGACTGATCTAATAATTCAAAGACAGCTTTAGCCAAAGAAGAAACCGATACATAACCATCAGCCGACAAAAGAATATCTTCTATTGCCAGTTTAACAATTGGCTTAAAATGTTTAGTATCTTCATTTATTGGATAATGAGCAAGATACTTAACGACATCATCTAACTTATCTATCCAATTATTACCATCGGACATTGAACTTTTAACATAAGCACTATGTTCGTGAGTTTCTTCATCATAGTCTTCTTGGCATATTTCTTGAACAAGTTCCTGACACTTTTGAAAACTCAGACCGACCTTTTGTTGTTCTTCCTTAATTCTGTTTGAAACAAAAGAAATGAACATTTGTGTAAAATAATAAGACAAATATTCAAATGGCACTTTTGACAAATACTTAATCTTATTTTTGGATATAATCCACTCAAAGAACTGGTGACTCAATTCCTTAATATCATCACTTTGCCAATCATTGTCATTATGATCCGATACTATGATACTTTTCTTCCACTGGTATTTCCTCACCATCGAAGTAATCGTACCAAGTATGTTTGCGTAGCCTCTGGATGTTAGTTTTCCAGAGAGCAACTCTAATAGATATTCTTCCTTAAACATTGATTCCTAGGCTAAATTTGATTTGTAATTTGAGTTCTTCTATTTGGCTGTCACTTAAGGAGTCTATTCCATTCCAACCTCGTTGCAAATTAGTTAAATCCTTAGAATTATATGTCATTCTAAGTTTTATCAAGAAGTAAGAGTAAGGACAATCGGGATCATTTGGATTGATCTTTACCCTAAAGACATTTGTGCCCTTATTATAGTCTTTGGACGTTCCTGGAATTATCCAGCATTTTTTGTTTTCATCAAATACTCTTCCAACAACAGACGGATGAAAATCATCTTTGTCCTTGTTGTGAGCAAAATGATTATCCCAAATACCATTAGGAGCAACCCATATAGAGCCTATTACAGAACAATAAATATCCTGTAGTATGCTCTTCCAATTGGATAATTGTAAATTAATCATTTTAATGTTCTATCTATAAACTTTTTGTTACCGTTCGTTCCTTTGCATCAATCATTTAAATCAAAATACTGGCTACCCAAGAATGGCAGTTTCACTAATTTACCTTGTTTATATGCATTATAAGGCGAGAGATTCTTATGTAGCCCTAAAGCTGAAAGACGAACCACATTTGTTTCTCCCTGTTCATCTTTATCCGTAAACCATATTGTATCACGTCGTATAAACTCCTCATTTAATAGGTTAATGTCGTGAGTAGTCAATAGCATTTGTGAAGTCTGATTGCTATTAGCCAAGAATACTTTTATAAAATAGGATAGCAATTCATAATGAATGCTTGTTTCAACTTCATCTATGGGTACAAACTGGTTATTTTTCAGAAGGAAATTCAGTATTATGCCCATTCCTAAAAATCTCATAGTACCGTTTGATTCATACTCTTCAGATAATTCATATAAACTATTCCCTGTCCTATGAGTGAATGTCAATTCCGTATTTGTTATTTTACCTTTTTTCAACATTTCTGATTTTGCATCATCAGCAATTGGAGCTTTCTGAATCAGTTGTTCTAGTTCAGGCGTTATAAGTTCTTCTTCTTCATGAAGAGTAACATCTTCAATATTAAAATCCGAATCCTTTAAAAAGTTCAAAATAAATTTCTTCAGATTTCCATCCTTGTCCTTATCCAAATGACGTTTCACATATCCCAACAAAAGCATTCCAGGAGCAAGAACATCTTTTACTTGCTTTGCAAAATAGTCATAGACATCATTTAGCTTGGTCTTCCCTACATTGCAGTTTCCAAAAGCAGCAAGCACACTGCAGTTATTTATTGTGTTTCCTGCTATGGTATCCTGATTTTTCTTTGCCATTTTCAGGTTTGTTCCAAATTCTATAACTGAAGAATCTGTATAAGGATCATAGCTACGGCTATAAAGTTTTGTAGGGCGTATGGATTCATATACAGTTAATGCATCGGAAAGTAAGTGTCTGATTATCAAATAGTTAAATTGATTACAATCGATTAATATGGCGCTCTTTACGGGCGCCTTTTTTGTTGCTCAAGTATCGTTGATAATCGTTGCTAAGCCTTTTTACGCCATTTTTTGTACCTCCTGTGTACCTCACAAGCCCAAAGTCGGGTTTACTGCCTGCCAGATGGTGGACAACCTGGAACGCCTTGGAACGCTGTGGTACGCAATGAAACAGATTTGGCGAACTAAAAAGATAATTAAAATGGCTAGTAACATTGAAATTCAAAAGAAATGCGAGTGGTGTGGCACCATTTTTACCGCCCACAAGATTACTACAGCATACTGTGCACACAGGTGCGCAAACCTCGCATACAAAGATCGAGTTAGAAAAAAACGAATTCAAGAATTCCACTTGAAACATGATGTAGAATTAAAACCTAATTCTGAAAAAGAGTTCTTAACTCCTACTGAAGTTGCCGCATTTTTAGGTGTAGGCCGTACCTCAATTTATCGGTATATTAAAAACGCGGAAATCAAAGCGGTCAGATTTGATGGGAAAACTCTTGTACGGCGTTCGGATATTGATAAGATGTTTGATTACATTATTGCTTCCAATAATGAGAATAAGCCCAAAGAGAAAAATCCAATATCAGATTTCTACACCACAGCTGAAGTAAAGGAAAAGTATGGAGTAAAGGATTCCTGGATATTTCACATCGCTAAGGAACATAATATTCCACGAACCTTTCACCGTGGAAAAACCTATTGGAGCAAAAAGCATATTGATGATTACTTTGCAAAGAAAGCTCCCGATCCTGAAATCAAGGAATGGTACAGCACACAAGACATGCAGGAGAAGTTCGGCATGACGCTAACGGCCATTTATTCTTTTGTATCAAAGAATGCCATTCCCAAGAAGAAGGTTGGCATCATGGTGTACTACTCCAAGAAACATGTGGACATTGCCAAAGGCCTTATAGCTCCCAAAGAACCTAAATACTACACCATTGCCGAAGCGATGGAGCGATTCAATCTGACACGGGATCAACTCTACCATTATGTGAAATACCATAATATTCCCCGCATCAAGGTCGGTAAATATACCAAGATCCTGCGGGCAGAGCTGGACAAGTTTTTTGAGCCTCCAAAGATAGAATAAGCTGAAAGTTATTTTCCGGTGATAAATACCACCATTAGAACACCTATTTTATTTGCAACAAAAACAAGTATTAATCAAAAAACAATATAGCTATGACACTTACATGCACCAACGTAACTTTGAGACAAAAGCCATTGCGTAACGACCGTATATCTCTTTATCTGGATTATTATCCGGCCATCCGCAATCCTTATACGATGAAGATGAGTCGCCGGGAATTCCTTGGTATCTACATATATGCCAAGCCCAAGAACGAGCAGCAAAGAATGTTCAATCAGGACATGCTGAACAAAGCAGAGGCAATCCGCTGTATCCGTGTCCAGTCGCTTATCAATGAAGAATTCGGGTTCCTTGACAAGAACAAGCAAAAGGTAGATTTCCTCGCCTACTTCCGGACAAAGGCACGGGAAAAATATGAGAAATGGGATTGCGTTTACAATCACTTCGAGAAATTTGTCGGTGGCAAATGCACCTTTGGTGATGTCACCGTAGAATTGTGCGAGAAGTTCAGGGATTACCTGCTCAAATGTAAACAGATCAATCATCCCAATGCTTACATCTCACGCAATTCGGCAGCCGGTTATTATTCGACGTTCCGTGCCTTATTGAAAATAGCCTATAAAGAGAAGATGCTGCGTGAGAACTTGAACGACTTTCTGGAAAAGATAGAATGGAAAGAGGTTAAGAAAGAGTATCTGACACTTGATGAAGTCAAGAAACTGGCAGCTACGCCCTGCAAGATTCCTGTCTTGAAACAGGCATCCCTGTTTGCTTGCATGACCGGTTTCCGTATCAGTGATATTCTGAAGCTGGACTGGCGTGATTTTGAAGTCGGGCCAGATCAAGGCTACTATATTCGTATCTGTACCGAAAAGACAGAAACCGAGGCCACCCTTCCCATCAGTCAGGAAGCACTGGAGTTGTGTGGCGAATGGGGCACCGGAAAAGTCTTTAAAGGCTTAACCCGCTCCATGACTCATCATCCCTTGAAACAGTGGATCGCCGAAGCCGGAATCAGAAAACACATAACCTTCCACTGCTTTCGTCATTCATACGCCGTCATCCAAATCTCTTTAGGTACAGACATTTACACGGTATCGAAGATGCTGACGCATAAGAATGTCACCACGACACAGATATATGCTGATTTGGTTAATTCTAAGAAACGCGAGACGGCGAATAAGATTTCGCTGAAATAATAGAGTCATTTTTTTATCTGTAACAGGCCATATCTGGTAAATCTGCCGGATATGGCCTGTATATAATAATATTATTAATGGAAGCGGTTATTGATTGCCAAGTCGAAATTATACCAACCAATTAAGTTCATTAAACTGTTCTAACATCTTATTTCCGCATGCAGGGTCAATCTGTCTTACAAACATTATCTTTCCCCTTAACCAGTCTTTGTACAATCCCTTTGTCGTTTTCAAATGTTGATAATGTTCATATACTCCAAACTTCTTACAAAAATGCAATTCACGTAATATTTCCTTTTTATACTTTTGCGATACATGTACTCCATTTGTTACAGTCAAACCTGTAACCTCTTGCTTGCATCCTTTATAACGTACTTTTGTTTTCATCCGATTTACTTTAAATCCATTCAAATATACGATTTTATAGATGTCTTCAATAGGTGGAACTTTAACATCAGAATCAGCCGAAAATGTTAGATCATCAGCATAACGTGTATAAATTATTCCTCGTTTTTTACAATATTCTAACATCATTTCATCCATTTTCGATGCTATGATATTTGATAACATTGGACTCGTTGGCGCCCCTTGTGGTAGTCGTGATTTATATGTACATAAGGCAGTTAATGTTTTAACAACTTCTTCTTCGTATCCTAGAGAACGAAAATAATTATTCACACTATCTAGTTTTATTGTATGAAAAAAATCTTTCAAATCAACATTAATCAACCAGTCATGCCCCGCATGAGGTATAGCATTTGTCAAAATACCACGTACTTTGTCCCTATTCTTAAATGCAGGTATAAAGCCATGTACGCAATCATTTATTGATAAATCTTTACAAAGTATATTTATATAAATCCATCGCTGCATATTTTTCAGCATATAATCAGGTGCTTCTATTAATCTATTACCACCAGACTTTTTCCTGATCTTGTATTCTGTATAATGTTTCTCAACATTGGCAACCATTCCTTTGAGGGTTTCTGCGCAACATTCAAAATACATGGCAAGATGAACAAAATCAAATATCACAGGGAGATTTCGCTGGTGCAAACTCCCTGCATATTCAAAACATTCCTTCAAATATTTTTCCGTATGGTTGTTTTCTACGGCACATTCTTTAAAAAGAGACTCCCAAGTATCTGTCATAGTCATTTACGTAATTGTCACTTTAGTGACAGTGCTGGACAAGCTTTGTTCAGCACTATCAGTGTAATTGTTTTTTAATTTCTGTACGCCCCCGGGACATACAGGTAAAGAGTATTACATCTTTACTTAAAGCTAAAATTCTATGACTTCCCCCTGAAAGTCTCTGGTATATACATATAGTCTCTATCATCCACATAGAAAAATCCCTTTTCCTTATTCTCAATTCTAAATATCTTAGATGCTTCAGCTAGTACTTTCTGGGCCTCATATGTAACTTTATGGTCTTTATCCCACATGCCAATTTTCTCCCCTTCCTCAAATATAGAAGCCATATCATCATTAGTCAATCCCATCTCATTGGCTATAACCACTTCTGGCATTTTTCTCTCTAAGCATCTCAACAGATATGTTAATTTTACATTTTTATCTTGGATAATACCCTTCCAGTCCGGATTATCCAAATCAACTCTAAAGAACTGAGACAATTTAAAAACCCATCTATTATTGTCCATCCTTTGAATAAAAGCCATGTTTTGTTTTTTCAGCTGATTCCGTGCAATCAAAGGCTGCCAATATTTTACACCATTGTCTTCATACTTATCAACCCATATTATTGGTAGTGTATTGTTAGGAACAGCATGGGCGAACAAAACCAAAGCTTGTGAATTGGAATAGCCTAATTCTCGCCCTCTACATATCTGTTGACCATATTTATAGCAGAACTCCCTGATTTTTTTCATCTTAAGATATCCTCCAAAAGGCGATTTATTTTTACTAAACGCATGAACTCTGACATCTCCATACAGTTTTACGTATGGGAAATCACGTTCTAACCTAGTCTTTCCTTTATCCATTAGGATACAGCTCAAAAGAACAATCTTATATGGTGCATTTTCTTTTACAACATTACCTATTGTCCATTCATTATTTATTTGCAGTATCTTTCCGTTCTTTTCTTTCTCAAACGTTAGTTTACAGTCTGTTGCAAATGAATCTCCAGAGCCAATTATGTCATCAAGGAATATTATAACATCTTCATCTGTCAAAGATTGAACGTCTATATCCTTGGGGTGATTATAATACATTATACCTTTTATGTTCTTAGGCGTTTGATTTTTGAACAGATTTTTTACCAAATACATAATGACATGTCCACTTTTCCCAGGTTTACCCAGTGGCATAAACAAAACACGAAATGATTTTTGAATCTCGCCCCACAGATCATTAAAGATAGTATTAAGTTTTGACAATAACATTCCCAACAGATCTTCTTCACGATAATACTCCAACTTTTCCAATACAGATACAGCCATTTCCTGTTCGTCATCTTGAAAGTTGTCGAGCCATCGGTACACATCATACAAGTCTAACCTATCGTAAAATCTGTACCTAATAGTATCTACTATTCTTTTCTGCAAATCCTCTGATGGTATTCTCATTCACTTGATAACTTTATGGTTACACCTATCTTATAAACAGCTTAATGATTTCAACTTAATCCTTAAATATTCACGAAGTCTTGTTTCATTTGTAAAAGTACTACTTTTTCTCGAATTTGAATATTTCCACATATATTAATCTACCTAAAGTACAACTTACATCCTATTGTGGCATAGAAATAAATACCATATCGAGGACAAATGCTGCCACTTTCTTGGATTTATAATATGGTATCTATGAAATGACATATATTTGCGCACAAACAATTAGCAAATATCACTATGAGTCAGAAAAGTATAGAACATATAGCACTCTATTCCCTTGTATTGGTAGGTACTCTTGTCGTTGGCGTTTTAGCTCGGCAGTTTGTTTTATCCAAAGGTATTGATGATTTCAGTAGTAGTGTTGTATTTTTTGCAACAGTAATTGTCTTGATGGCGATCTATGCCAGTTTACAGACAACTTTCAATCAGTTTCTGCTGCCACGCATAGAAGCTTTTCTATTTCGTTTCTCTGCTTTTCAAAAGATGAGAGATAACAATTACACCGTTTCTGTTTCGGAAGCCCTAACTGTCGAGGATTCAAATCAGGTTACGCCCGATGTCATTGAGCCTGCTTCTACCACTGAAGAAACAATCTCCGAACTTTCAGAATATGAAGTTATGCGCACCAATGCTATTACAGAAAATAATCGTGCTATTCAAACCAAATTAGAAAAGGTGCTCAATTATACTAAGCAAACAATGGTTGCCTATATGAGTGAAGAAGATCTCAATCGTATATGTGCATATATTGTAGAATATAGTTCAGGCGATACCTTACAAAAGATATCGCCCGTAAAAGTGGATTCACAACTTAAAAGCATTGATATTATGCACTTTGGATGGAATATTGGTAAAGCGTTCGGCAAAAAGCGTATTCACACAGCCACATTCATCAAGAATGTTTTTGCCCATGCCCTCCGTAACTTGGAAATTTCAACTATTGAGCGTAAAATGTCACATACCGAATCCGAGTGCAGGATTAAGTTGAATGGTGAAATAGGGAGTATTATATAATTAATTTTGAAAATAGATTTTACTTGGTTACATTATCTATGATTTCTTGGGGTGTTATATTCATCTTTGTCACTGCACATAAGCTTTTTCCCATATCTTTCACACTTGCTCCCATATGATAAACAACATCATCAATAATTAGAAAACGATCATGAACCGCTTTCGAGAATTGAATATATTCGATAGGAGAATATTGTTTATTATACTTTTCAATATCTGTTTTTATTGTTTCATTATATCTAGAATAAATCGTTGCAGTGACATTGGCTTCCCTTTTTGTTAAGAGCGATAAAATACGTTCATCGATATATCCATCAACAAGAACAATTCGTTTCTGCGCATTTCTAATCAAACTACAGGTATAATTCCATGCATCAAATTCTTCATTAGATTTGAATAGTTTTTCTCCTATTTCTTTCCTTTTATTATTCTCAATATCAGTAAGTAGTTTTTTTGCATGATCGATTGATGTTATAAATTTATGATCTACGTAGTCTGTAATCATAAAATGCCAATTAAGATATATTCCACATTGCTCTTGTATATCCATTAGTTTTATACCGTAGGTTAGAATTACAGCTGCCAAACGACGTGAAAAAGTTATCATCAGACTCCACCATCTACCAAGGCATTTACACATTTTGTCATTTACTTCGCATCTAAAAGTCCTATATTTGCCAGCTCCAAGACCATGTTGCGCAAGCCAAAAGAAATCATCTTCAACCGTTTTCCAATATTTGATATCCTGTTCGTATTTATCTATGAAACTTTTACATGCTTCAATCTGTTTAGATGCCTCTAATGGTTCTCCAGTAAGTTCATTGACAGCATCATCTGCAACATTCTCCCATGATTTCATTTCATTTCTGCATCGCTCAATGGCACGTTTTCTTTCATCAGTCTGTTCTTTTGAATTAAATGCTGCAGCAAATTCCTTGAATGGTTGAAGTAGCGATATTATGTAGCGAACTCTATCGTCATAAGTCGAATAATTCTTAAGATTTTCATTAATTTCATCCATAAGTCCACCATCGGTATACATAAGTACTCCATCATTGAAGTCCTCATATTCTTCTGCGACATATTCAGGAATAAAACTATCATGATGGTTTTTCCATTTACCAGTTAGAAGTTCCTTCCGTGTTTTACCGCTTTTATGCCAATGCGGTCCCATATTAGGCATGTCGTACTCAATACGCATCCATTCCATACACTCGTATGCTGGACCACCCATACGATATGCATCTAGAAAGGTATCCTCAATGATTCTATTCGAAGGATGATTAGGAGGATATAGCTCCTTACGCTTAGCACGTGCAAACTTAAGATAGTTAGAAGAAACACTCATTAATTTCTTCTGGTCACTTTCTGTAATGTATGCAAATAATGCTTTAGACTCTTTAATCAAATTCTTTTCTGAAGGGATATGATGATGACATATGAATTCTTTTTGTAAATCCCTTTCCCAAGCATCATCATCATTTTTGTGTGCACTCACATATTGTTCTAATCTAAATTTGAAATAAGCTTCAAATATGTCTTTTATTCCAATATCATCTTTACGATGTAACCAAAAACCAACTAAACCAGTAGCAACAATAGGACAAGTGAGTTTACTCTCTTCTGTCGTATGTTTATGACGCAGTTCTCCATTATCAATAAAGTCAATGAATCGAAAAACATAATCGCCTTTAATGTCTACGATTTCTCCAGTCTGACCTGTTTTCCAGGCGTCGGTGATAATTGTATTGTTTGAAGATTTTGAAATCTTATTAAGTAGAGTATCTGTCATAAATTATTATATCGAAATCTTAGTATAAAAACATATTAAATTCACATACAAACTGCTAAACACATAGAAATATTTAACTGAAGTATTGGACAAATACATATGTTAAGATATTACTATGCAAAGATATATAAAGTCAAATATTTTCACCTTCAACCACCATCAAAAGTTATCTCACAGTTATATTCCGGTGATGTTTTCCACCATCAAAACACCAATTTCCTTTGCCAGCGAACAATTAAAAACGAGTACGTATGGCAAACGAACAAATCACTTTTGATAAGCTGCCGCAGGCGGTAGGTTATCTCACAGAACAGATGGAACAAATCCGTCAAATGGTGGCGGCACTGCAACCGCAGACTTCTTCTGACAAGCATCGTCTTGTTGAAATTGACGAAGCCTGTAAAATCACACGAAAGGCAAAGCCTACCATTTACACGCTTGCGCGTAAAGGACTGATTCCGGCTTACAAACGGGGTAAGAAGCTCTACTTCTATGAAGATGAGTTGCTGCAATGGATTGAGTCCGGTCGCAAGCAGATGCAGGCCATGTCGCTTCAAGAACAGGCTGCGGAGATAGTACATGGGGCGAAACGCAAACCAAAGGGAGGCTATAACTTTTGATCTGCACGGCTATGGAAACCTCCCAATTAACAGCAGAAGGTATTATCGGCGAGGCTGTGCGCATCGGAGCCAGGATGTCCGGCGGTGAGTTCCCGATAGAGGTCTTTCCTATCAGGATTCAGCGTATCATCAGCAGTTTGCACGATTGTCAGGGCTATCCCGTGGATTATGTTGCTGCGGCTATCCTTGCGGCCATTGCCGTGGGGATTGGCAACTCCCATCTAGTGCAGGTGAAACGCAACTGGTTGGAAAGTCCCATTCTGTACATGGCATTGATTGGTCGCCCCGGAGCTAATAAGAGTCATCCGTTGAGTTTCGCTTTCCAGCCGTTTATTGAGCACGACTATTGTCAGAATCAGGAATATCAGAAACTGTATGCCGAGTATGAACGTACTATGTCCATGAGCAAAAAGGAACGCATGGAAGCCGGTTTGGATGAGTTTCCAAAAGCTCCCGTGCGCAGACGCTTTCTTGTTTCGGATATTACCCCCGAAGGATTGAGCCTGATACATGCCCAGAATCCCAGAGGACTCTGCCTTTGGTCGGACGAGCTGTCTGCCTGGTTCAAGAATTTCAACCGCTATAATAATGGTTCGGAAGAACAGTTCTGGCTTTCGGTGTTCAATGCCAAGCCCACGATTTCCGACCGCAAGAGTACGCAAAGTTCCATTTTTATCAGACGTCCTTACATCTCCGTTATCGGTACCATCCAAAAGAAGATTCTGGGCGAACTGGTCAAGGGCGAGCGTTCGAGTAACGGTTTCATAGACCGTATTCTTTTCGTGATGCCTGAATCTGTCTTGAAAAGCAGATGGAACGACCGGGAAACTCCTGAAGAACTGGAAATCCAGTGGCAACAGATTATCGACAAGCTCATCGCACAGGATTGTCCGCGCGATGAGAAGAATGAGTTGCAGCCCCAATGCCTACCATTTGATGAAGACGCCAAGTAACGGCTTTACGGTTGGCAGCATGAAAATGCCCGTCAATGTGATATGGAAACCAACGATGCGTTGGTAGGTATTTACTGCAAACTGGAAATCTACATTATCCGGTTTTGTCTGATTATCCAGCTTGCCCGATGGACTTGCGGAGAGTGCGATAAGCATACGATTGACCTTGAAAGCGTGAACCGTGCCATCCTGCTGGCCGAGTATTTTCGGACAACAGCTGTAAAAGTGCAGACTGCCGTCAGTCAGGAACAGTTGAGTGAATTGCACCGCAACATCTACCTGAATCTGCCTCAGAGATTTACAACGGCAGAAGGTATTGGCATTGCTGAAAGTTACGGGATGAAGGAGCATGCTTTCAAGATGTTTCTAAAACGCCACATCGGAACATTATTCAGAAAAGAGAATCATGGAGAGTACAGTAAATAACCTTGTTACTATGCACATTTTCGCAACCGAGGGGTTTGTGAAGTTGCGAAAATGTGCATAGTAACATCCAAACAGAAAGAAAAATGAACTACAGATTCACATTAGAACCATACAAAGGTGTCAGCACCCGGCACACATGCCCGAACTGCCACCGCAAAAGTTGTTTCGCCAAATACATCGATACGGAAAAGCAAATCAGCTTTCCCGATTATGTAGGACGATGCAACCATGAACAGAAGTGCGGCTACAACTATACGCCCAAAATGTATTTTGACGAGAACCCGATGGCCAAGGAACGACTGAGCGAAGAGTTTGTGCCGGTGTCAAAGCCTCGCATCAGTCTGCCTCCTGCACCATCCTTCATTGAGCCGGAAATCATGAGGCAGTCCCTGAAGCTGTATCACACGAACAAGCTGTTTCAGTTCCTGAGTTTCCATTTCGGGCAGGAGGCTACCGAAGAACTGATGTTGCGCTACCATGTGGGAACATCGAAGCATTGGCCGGGAGCTACGGTCTTCTGGCAGGTAGATATCTCCGGACGGGTACGCACCGGAAAAGTGATGCTCTACAATCCTGAAAACGGGAGACGGATTAAAGAGCCGCACAACTACATCACGTGGGTACATTCCCTTTTGAAAAAAGAGAATTTCAACCTCCGGCAATGTTTGTTTGGCGAGCATCTTTTGACCTCCGACCAGCAGCGTCCGGTTGCCCTTGTGGAGAGTGAGAAAAGCGCTTTGATTTCCAGCTTCTATCTGCCGCAATATCTATGGATTGCTTCGGGCGGAAAGAACGGAGCGTTCAATCGGGATGCCATGAGCGTATTAAGAAACCGACGTATTCTGCTCTTCCCCGATCTGGGTGCAACCGACTATTGGAACAGTAAAATGGAGATGATCCGAAGCTTGGGAATAGAGGTTTCTCTCTTCGATTTTATGGAAAGAAACGCAACAAAAGAAGAACGGGATGCAGGTTATGACATTGCCGATTTTCTGCTGAGAGAAGAGACAAAGGAAGCTATTCTTAATCGTCTTATCACGTTGAATCCGGCCCTAAAAACGCTGGTCGAAACTTTCGATTTGCAGCTCGTCGATGTGAAGAAAGCACCGTTTTCAGCAACGGTTCAACATGCACGGGAAGGACTTTTCAAACGATGACTTTCAGATGTCTGATTCACTTCTTTTTCACTGGAGCAAGTTTATGCCGATGTATTACATTTCCCGGCCACTTGCTCACTTCAAAAGAAGGTGAGACAGCTCCCGATGGTCACAATTATTAATCTCAAAAGCAAATATTATGGACAAGAAAAATACAGTAACAATCCGTCTTACAGACGAGCAGTTCGGCTGGCTCAGAGCACTCAGCCGACGCAGTAAACGCAGTCAAAGCGAAGTAGTGCGTTCACTCATCGAACACGGTACGGTGCGCGAACGGATTACGAGAGAAAATCTTGACATCATCCGAAAACTGATTGGAGAAAGCACAAACCTGAACCAGCTTGCCAAACGAGCCAACGCTTACGGTTTTTATCGTGTGGCCGATGAATGCCGGACAGTCGCCCAAGAGATTTCGCAACTCATAAAACAGCTCAAGGATGATAGGTAAAATTGTAAAGGGCACGTCGTTTTCCGGATGCGTAAACTATGTGCTGAAAGAAGATAAATCGCGCCTGCTGAAAGCGGTTGGTGTCTACGGCTCGCCCGAAGAAATAGCGGAGCAATTCGAGTTGCAGACTTTACTGAACGACAAGGTCAAGAACACGGTCGGTCATATATCATTGAGCTTCTCCGCAGAAGACGGAGACCGTATCCGTGACGATGATGGGCTGATGCTGAAGATCGCCCACGACTATATGAAGCTGATGGGAATCGAGAACACGCAGTTCATCATCGCCCGGCATACCGACCGTGACCATCCGCATTGTCACATCGTTTACAACCGGGTGGATAATGACGGCCGCACCATCAGCGACAAGAACGACCGTTACCGGAACGAAAAGGTCTGCAAGATGCTGACAGCCCGTTACCGTTTGCATTTTGCCGAAGGAAAAGAGCATGTCAATTTCATGCGGTTGCGTCGTTACGACAAGGTAAAGTACTTTATCTATCATGCCTTGAAACGAAAAGTTCCGAATGCCCGAAGCTGGAGTGAACTGCGACTGGCTTTACGGAGATATGGAATTGATACGCAATGGAAGCTAAGTCGCACGACCGGAGAGATGCAAGGTGTCAAGTTCACATGCAACCAACTGACCTTTAGCGGTTCCAAGATTGATCGTCAGTTCAGTTTCCTGAACATCGACCAGGAATTGAGATATAACGCTCTTTCTGCTACCATGAACCAGCGTCAGCCACAGGCAGAAACCATACGCGAGGAACCTCGGCATGAATATCAGCAGGAGAATCATTCCGGTGTTAGTCTGGGGTTGTTCACGCCCTCTCCTACGGATTATGATACGGAGGAAGCAATACAGGCCAACCGGCTTAAAAAGAAGAAAAAGAAACCGAAACGCAAGCGAGGTTTCAGTCTATAATCAATTTTTTATTAACCATCAAAATTCAAATTATTATGAACTATTCCGATTTTATTTAACGTGAGTTCGAAATAAGAATAAATATATTTCACTTATAATTAGAAACA
>OGRE01000608.1_pt1 | contig 38500 bp, 33 predicted proteins | sample 1553421 | NCBI WGS metagenome assembly OGRE01 (sample SAMEA2580076, study PRJEB22360) | human gut metagenome | biome: human gut; feature: human-associated habitat; material: faeces | place: Denmark | collected 2008/2010 | reverse complement strand
GGCTCTGTGTCAAGAGTGGAGGATAAAGGAATAACTATTGAAAAATAGGGATTCCTTTTTTCGTATCTTTGTAAGTAAAAGAGTAAGAATAACCAAGATGTAAAAATATGCGTTTTCTTAAATTGTAGAAATATCTGAAACCATATGCATTTCTTTTGATAAGTTTGATTTTATTGTTCATACCCTCAATAAAGCCATTATTGAAACTTGTCTTATATGAGCCTGTTCTTCTTTTATAAATAGTTGTATAGGAAAGTGAACACAAAAGAGGAATAAACCATTTCTTCCTGAAGTTCTTTGCAGTTATAAGATAATAACTGTTTTGAGTATCAAAGATATAATCAAGCCATCTGTTTAATTCATTTTTATAATCATCATGTTTCTCATGAATAAGTTTTAAGAGATTCTGATAGATTTCATAGTTGTCAAGCATTTCCATAATAATGAGAGAATCAAACATAGTATTATGATGACAGTTATCCTTGTTTCTTCTTTCGCTGAGAGTGTAAAGATAGTCAATATATGAAGCACAGGTAAAATATCTTTTGAGATGAAAATCATACCATGTTTTGTCATTATCCAGATCTTTTTTATATTTATAGAATAATCTCAAATTTCTTTTAATGGATTTAGCTAAAGGCTTGTCATGAAGGAAAGAACAAGCATCAAGTCTTGACTGTATGAAATTCTGACCAGCAAGTCTTATATAATGGAATCTGTCACATATGATCTGGGCATGAGGAAAAAGAGAATGCATAATACAGTAAAAAGAAGAAGAGAGATCCATAATAATGAATTTTACTTTTTTTCTTTCATGGAAAGGAAATCTAAGGAAATAGTTTCTAAGGAAAGAAGCTTTTCTATCTTCAATAATATCAAGAGTTTTACCAGTGATAGGATCAACGATATTGAAAGCATAAGTTCCTTTATCGGAAGTTGCCTTGAATTCATCAATGGAGATAACAGAGGAGAGATGATAGAATCTGTCAGGGATATGAATATTTTCATTAAAGATACGATATATTGTATTTTTACCAAGACCATGCATTCTGGAGATGGAAGCCATAGAATGATTTTCCTTCATTTCAAAAAGAGCAGACTGAACATTAGGGACAGTTGCTTTTCTGTTGTCGAACTGGAAAGGAATATTTTCAGAGAAATAGGAAGAACAGTCTTTACAGATATAACGGTGATAGGAAACGACAAGAACGACAGGGATAGAGCCAAAGGAGAAATGTTTAAGTTCGATAGATCTCAAACCTTTAGAGATATGATGGTTAAAGGAAGAACAGTGAGGACAGACAAGAGGAGCGACAGGAGACTGAAGATGAATGAATAAGGTAATGACACCATTGGAATCAGGAATTTTTTTAATACAGGAAGAAGAATCCATAAAAGGTGCAGGGACAAAAAGATGAGAAAAAACATTAATTTGTAGAATTTCAAGAATAACATTGATATAATCAGTATTGGACATAATATATAACCTCCTAGAATTTTGGTAGCACATAAATTTTATAGCAAGGTTATAGTTATGTCTATTTTAATATAAAATAAAACTGAAAGATTTATTTAAATCCTCCAGTTAAATTATAGAGCCTATTTTGTATTATTCTTATAAAATATTTAAAGATAGTCAACCTCAAAAAGCTGCTCAATATTTGGAATATGCTCAATATTGTATGGATTATTTACAAAACTTAACCGCAAATCCTTATTATGAGAATATGCTGATTGATGCTGTTTATTTAGCTGCAATGATGAATGCTGAAGTGGGAACAAATTATGATATTTCTAAGTTTTGGAATTGGATTACGTCAAAGAGCGGAAGTTCAGTGAGAAATTGGGGAGGAGTGAATTATACTCAAGATGGTATTGATGTTTATGGAATGACAGGAGAACCCAATAATGGTTATTCATATTTCTTCAATTCTATCTATCCAATGACATCAATTTTACCAGCTGCTAAATATGATCCAAGTTATGCCAGAATGGCAGGAAAATGGGCGATTAATATTACGAATGCTATGAAGTATTTTTTACCTAATGAATGGAGTGAGGATCACCAAACAGATGGCGATTATATAGGGAAAACAGAAGCCAATGTTCTGGCTTATGAATCACTTAGAAAAAATAGTAATGGAAAAAACTTCTATGCAACAGGAGATACTAAACAGAATGCAACATCTGGTTGGATGGCAGGAGAAAATACAACAAACTTTGGATTGTATGGTGGTTTTTATACTGGATTCTTAGGAGCTTTGGTAGAGGAAACGAATGTTGAAGGGATTTTAAAATTAGATTGTAATAAAACAGATTATTATCAGGATGATATGTATGAGACATATTTATACTATAATCCATTCATGGAAAGTAAAGATGTTGAAATTGATTTAGGGCATCAATACTATGATTTATATGATTCTGTTTCTGGACAATATTTAGCTAAAAATGTAACTGGAAAACAAACACTAAAAATGCTTGCAGATTCTGCTAGAGTCATTGTTTTAACTAAGCCTAATAGTCAAGTTGAATATGATGGGAACACAACAAGGATTAACAATAAATAAGTTGCTCATTCAACTGCAGAAGTTCTTCCTGATCAAGGAACAGAGTTGATACAAAATGTAGCAATTGAAGGTTTAAGTGAAATCATGCAAAGAGGACAAGTGACATCATATCAAGTTCTTCTTACATCTTCTACAAATATTATGGATCCAAGAGTGATTTGGTCAGTTACTGACATCAATGGACAAGAAACAGATAAAGCTACAATTACAAGTGATGGAGAGTTGACAGTTAAGAAAAATGGACAGATAAAAATTTTAGCTAAAACAATAGATGGTAGTGGAATAGTTGGAGAAAAGGTTGTGACTATTTCAGGACAAACTTTAGCAAGTCTATCTCAAGATAAACCGACAGTGACTTCCTCAGTAGGAGATAATCATCCTGGAAGCTTTGCTGTTGATGGTGATGAAACAACACGTTGGATAGCTGATTCTGGTGAAAAAAATCCTTGGATTTATGTTGATTTGGGTACACAAGCAAAAATTGATTTGATTGTTTTGAATTGGGAAGATGCAAGACCACCACGATATGTTGTAGAAGTTTAAGATGACAAATCCAATTGGACTGAAATTGCAAGAGTAGAAGATGAAGGAAATTCAAAGAAAATTGTGAGATTACTAATGGATGAAACGAAACTAGGGCGTTATGTCCGTATTTATGCGAATGAGAAATCTAAATATGGTTGTTCATTGTATGAATTTGATGTTTATGGTAATTATCAGATAGAAACAGAAGTTTCTTCAATTCTTGTACTGAAAATCAGGTTGATAAAATTACAACTAAGAATAGACCATTACAAATGTATGCAGAAGTTTTACCTGATACAGCAACTGATAAGAGAGTAGAGTGGAGTGTCACTGATATGGAAAATCAGGAAACAAAACTTGCTGAAATAACATCTTCGGGTAAATTAACTCCATTTAAAAATGGAAAAGTGAAAGTTGTAGCGAAAGCAGTAGATGGTAGTCATATTCAAGGGGAAAAGGTTATAACACTTGAAAATCAAGATAAAGAAAATCTTGCATATCAAAAGCCGGGATTTGCTTCTCATGCTGAAGGTGCAAATCCATTGCAAGATGCTTTTGATGGGAAAATTGATACACGCTGGGCTTCTGGGCAACAAAGTGATGACCAATGGATTACAGTTGACTTAGGTGATGTTTATCAAGTGAATAAAGTTGTCTTGTACTGGGAGTCATATGCTTTGGAATATAAAATTCAAGGTTCAATGGATAACAAAACTTTCTATGATTTATATGTTGAAAAATCAGGACAAGGAAATATTGAAGAGAAAACATTTGATGCCAAACCAGCACGTTATGTGAAAATGCAATGTGTAAAAAGTAGTAGTCAGTATGGAAGTTCATTATGGGAATTCCAAGTGTATGGCGACCATTATGAGAAAACATATGTTGATAAAATTAATATTTCAACAGAATCGGGTCAAAATACAATAACCGTAAAAAATAAACCGCTACAGTTGATTGCCAATATACAACCCGTTGATGCGACAATCACGACAGTTGAATGGGCGGTTTATAATCAAGATGAGAGTGTTACTGATTTAGCGACAATAACTAAAGATGGCAAACTAGTTCCAAAACAAAACGGCATAGTAAAAGTCGTTGCACAAGCAACCGATGGTAGTGGAATCAAAACAGAAATTATGATTACAATAACTGGTCAGGATGCTAAAAATATTGCATTCCAAAAGACAGCTACTGCTACAAGTCAAACCGATAGTAATGATGCTAACAAAGTTACCGATGGAAAAACCAATACACGTTGGGCTGCCCAAAATAACGATAATGAATCTATAACTATTGATCTTGAACAACCTTGTTATCAAGTTTCAATCCTTTGGGAAAATGCTTATGCAAAGGGATATAAAATTCAAGGCTCTTTAGATGATCACAATTATTTTGATATTCATTATGAAACAAATGGACAAGGATCATTAGAAAATATTTATTTTGATACAACACTTGTGAAATATGTAAAAATGCAAGGAATCAAAAGAGCAATTGGTTATGGATATTCTATTTATGAATTTGAAATATATGGAAAAGCATTAAAAGAAGATCTTGAAGTCTTCTATAATGCCATTGTAAATACAGATGCATCCTTATATACACCTAATAACTATCATGCTTTTCAAGATATATTAAAACAAGCTGATATTATTTTGAAAAAAGAAGATGCATCAGAGACTGATGTTACAAGTATATTAAAAAAACTTCATGAAGTTTACGAAGCACTTATTTATAGAGCGCAAACTGATCTTTTAAAGATTGAACTTGATAAGGCTCAGACTATAAAATCAGAACAATATACACCTAGTAGTTTTAAAAATTTACAAATGGCTTTTGAACAAGCTACAAAAGTTTATCGAGATCAAAATGCTACACAATTACAAGTTGATGAGGTATGTCAACAATTAAAAGAGGCTATAAGTCGATTAATAACAAGAGGAGATAAGCAAAAACTTGGAAATTTATTAAAAGAAGTTAATCAATTGAATCAATCTCTTTATACTGAAGAATCATTAAAAGGATTAATGACAGCTAAAAACAATGCTCAAAATATTTTTAACAATCAAGATGCTACTGAACAACAAATTCAAAATATTTATCAGGAACTCAAGAGTGCCTATGATAATCTGATCCAAAAACCATCAATTGATGTAAAACCAAATGAAGTGATTATTTCAAGTGTAGATCAGTCTGTTCATATTTCTGGAGCATTACCAAAAAATATCCAGTTAGAGTCATTTATTCTTAATCAAAAAGAAATGATGAAAGTATTCAAAGAATTACAAAACAAAAATCCGGAATTTTTTAAACGGGCAACATTAGAAAAAGTTTATGATCTTCATTTGTTCTTAAAGGGAGAAAAATATAATTTAGACGAAACAGTAAAAGTTGCTATTCAGATAGATGATAACTTACGTCATAAAAATTTAGAAGTCATATATATTGATGAATCTGGACATATTCATAAGTTAGATTCAGTAAAAGAAGGACAATATATTAATTTTGAAACAACTCATTTTTCACAGTATGCTATTGTTTCATATAATCAAATAGACAGTCAGACAGTTATTCAAGAGCAAGTGAATACAAGTGATCAAACACAATTCATTACATATAGTGGGTTATCATTAATATCAATTATAGGAATTTATATTCTTTTGAAGAATACCAAAAAGAAGTATAATCAATAACTTATCATAGAGATACATTATGTATCTCTATGATAAGTTATTGTATTTCAAGTAAAAAGTCTGTTTTTTCAAGTAAATGAGAATTGAGATTCAAGTTAATGACTGTCATACTAATGATAGATATCATTTTACATATGAAGAAGTAATTCAAAACTACCTCAATTTAAAACTCCTTCATATGTAATGAATCTAAAAATAGCTTTACAGGATAAGGAGAAGTCAAATGTTAAGAAAAGATTTTTTATGGGGTGGAGCAGTGACTGCTCACCAAAGTGAAGGTGGATATACAGAAGGTGGAAAGATTCCTGCGGTTTGTGATTTAACATCAACAGGAGAATTTTCAGATTTTAAAGATGGTATAGATGCTTACCATAGATATAGAGAAGATTTTGATTTGTTTCAAGAAATGTGATTTAATGCTTATCGTTTTTCAATTGATTGGTCAAGAATGATGAGTGATGAGAATACTTATAATGAGGCAGGTTTTGAATTTTATGACCAGTTTATTGATGCTTTGATAGAAAGAGGAATGGAACCTATTCCCACTCTCTATCATTTTGAAATGCCAGTGGAGTTATATGAAAAATATAATGGATTTGCGAGTCGAAAAGTTGTTGATATTTTTGTTGAACTATGCAAAAAGATTGTAGACAGATATGCTTCTAAAGTTCATCATTGGATTATTTTTAATGAACAAAATGGAATTTTACAAAAAGGACCTAAAATGTTTTTTGGAGCAGTTTACCCAAAAGATGTCAATCCTCAAACTTTTGATAATCAAATTATGCATAATACATTAATTGCACATAGTTTGGTAAATGAATATATTCATTCAAAGGGTGGAAAAGTTATGGGGATGGCAACGGTGGTTCAAAGTTATCCTGAAACATGTCATCCTTTAGACACATTAGAAAGTATGAAAGCACAAAGTGAAGCTTATGTTTTTCTAGATGTCTTTGCAAGAGGACATTACAATTCTTATTATTATGCAAATATGAAAAATGAAGGAACTATGCCTGAAATACAAGAAGGCGATTTGGATATCTTGAAGAAAGGAATGACTGATTCGTTATCTATTAGTTACTATATGTCTACAATTTCTCATTATGGTGAAGAAAGTTTAACAAATGTGAATGATGTTGTTATTAAAAAGAATCCTTATTTAGAAATGTCTAAATTTGGATGGACAATTGATCCTATTGGTCTAAGAATTACATTAAGACAACTTTATGATCGATATGAAATGCCTATCTATATTGTTGAGAATGGTTTTGGATATGATGATCAAGTCAATGAAAATGGTGAAATTATTGATGATTATCGTATTGATTATATGCGAAAACATATTCAAGAAATGAAACTTGCGATTGAAGAAGGTGTGGACTGTCGTGGATATCTATCATGGGGACCAGTTGATATTTTAAGTAGTCGTGCTCAAATGAAGAAACGTTATGGATTTATCTATGTAAACAGAGATAATGACGATCTTAAAGATATGAGAAGAATAAAAAAGAAATCATTTCATTGGTTTAAACATGTTATTGAAACAAACGGTGAAGAGTTATAGAAATTATATGTTGTATGGGTATGAAGTTGTTAAACTATAGAAAAGAGTACTGAAGGGAGAATAATGATATGAAAATAACAATGAAAGATATTGCAAAAAGATTAAATGTTTCTATTAATGCAGTCTCCATAGCTCTTAATGATAAACCAGGAGTAAGCGACGAAATGAGATTACAAATATTGCGTACCGCAGATGAAATGGGATATATTAATCAAAAGAAACAATATCTTTCTATATTTTCTAAGTCTAATATATGTGTTTTAATGCAAAGTTATTATGCAAATACTGGGCATTTTTATTCAATTGTTTTATGTTCAATTGTTGAACAAGCAAAGAATTTTGGCTATTTTTCAATATTAAATTATTTTGAAGATAATGATTTTCATATGCCAGAATGTATTGTAGATAGGAAGGTTGCTGGAGTTCTTGTTGTGGGAAAGATTTCTGATAGTCATTTAAAAGCATTAAAAAAGGTTGGGATTCCAGTAGTTCTTGTTGATTTTACATCTTTAGGTGATCCATGTGATTGTGTTTTAACACATAATCGTCAAGGTGGATATATGTTGACTGATTATGTTGTGTTAAAAGGATATAAGACAATAGGATTCTTTGGTGATTTGGATTATTCTTTTAGTTTTCAGGATCGATTTATGGGATATAAACAAGCACTGATTCAAAATCAGATTGTGAGTTCAGAGGAGGTAGATTCATATATAGAGGAACATTCATTTCTTCATAATATAGAAAAATATATTTTAGCAAATGAAATTACTGAAATTGTGAAAATACTGAAATCTAAAAAATTACCAGAAGTTTTAATTTGTGCGAATGATTCAAATGCTTTTGCAGTGATTTCTGCATTAAAAGATATGGGATTGAAAATTCCTGAAGATATTGGAGTGACGGGATTTGATGATACACCCCTTTGTGAAAAAGCAAATCCACAAATCACAACTGTGCAAGTACAAAAAGAATTAATGGGGCAAGTGGCTGTCTCTAACTTGATGGATCGAATTCATCGTAAGGAGAATACTCCGATGACACAACTATTAAGTGTAAAGATTGTCGAAAGAGCATCTTTAAAGTTGTAATGACTTTAAAAATGTTCTTTTTTAATGCAATTCAAGTAATTGTGAATTGAAATTCAAGTAAAAGTAAATAAAAATAGGATTATAAAGTAAGCGCTTTATAATTGGAGGGAAGGGAAATGACAAAAAAATTAAGTAAAATCATTTTAGCGATGACATTATTTTTAAGTCTTATTTTTGGACAAGGGAATACTGTCCAAGCGGCTAGTCAAACTGTTTTAACTGGTCAGGAAGCCATCGCAACAATCAAGACAAGACTTAAAGATTATTTTTTAGAACTTGATACAATTGATGATGGCTCAAAAGTAGAAACATGCTATGTAAGTAAAGCAGAAGATTATTTAAAGCTTATTCAAGAAGATGGCAGTTTTGCAGATGTTGATTATGATGCGCATAACAATGCAGCCAATGGAGCAGCATGGTCGCCTTATCTTGCATTAGATAGATTACAGGCAATTGCGATTGCTTATCATAAAGAAGGAAATTCTTTATATCATAGTGATGCTGCTAAAAATGGTCTTGATAAAGCTATCAAAAATTGGGTAACACATGGAAAGAGAAATGGTAAACCTGATGGACCATATTCTTCAAACTGGTGGGAAAATGAAGTTGGTGTTCAACTCCGTTTCTCAAGAATTGGTTTGTTTATGGAAGATATTATGAGTGATGAAGCGTTTAATATTATTTTAACAAAGTTAGTTGAAAAAACACCTGTTAAATACGGAACAGGTCAAAATAATTTATGGTTTGATCAAAATCATGTTTATCATGCTTTATTGACAAAGAATGAAACACGTTTAAAAGAAATGGTTGATGATTACTTAAATTATTGTTTATCTACACAATTAGATGATAAGACTGCTGAAGCAGTACAGATTGACAATAGTTTCTATATGCATGGAAAACAGTTTTATTCTAATGGATATGGAATGTCAATGTTTAGAGATATGAGTTTTTGGATTTATATATTGCGTGAAACACAATTCTCAATTGGACAGGAAGTTGTTACAAGAATGGGCAATTATATGCTTAATGGAACAAGCTGGACAATTAGAGGTGATATTATTGAATTGTATTTAGGATATCGTCCATATAAGTTTGATGTTGGTTATCAAAATTATGCTGAAGAATATATTGAACCTTTAAAAAGAATGATTACTGCTGATCCAAGTAGAGCAAATGAATATCAGAAGGTTTTGAATAACATTCAAAATCCAACTGAATCTAATGGTAAAAATGGTAATTATTATATGTGGCGTTCTGGATATGGAGCACATATGAAAGATGGCTATGGAGTCAATATTAAAATGGATTCTAAGAGTGTCATTGGTGGAGAATGGCGTGGTAGCTGGTCAGGACAACCTGATGGTGGAAATCTCATTTACTGGAGTTCTTCAGCATCATCAACAGTAACAGTAGATGGTGATGAATATACATCAGTTTATCCAACTTTTGATTGGGCACATACACCAGGAACTACAACTCCAAATAGAATACCACCTGATTATACCAATTCAGGAAGATTAACAAATGGATCAACACATATGATTGGTGCTTCTAATGGTCAATACGGAAGTATATCTTATGTGATGAATAAAAAAGAAACTCAGGCAACAAAAAGTTATTTCTTCTTTGATGATGAGTTTGTAGCATTGGGAGCTGGAATTAATTCTAAAGAATCAACAGCGATTCATACAACATTGAACCAAAGTAAAGCTAATCAAGTCACAGTGGATGGACAAACAGTTCCAACTGGTACAAAAGCAGGAAGTTATACAGGAAAATGGATTCATAATGATAAGATTGGATATATTTTCCCTAAAGAAACAGCATTTAAAGTAAGCAATAGACTTCAAAAAGATAATCCATCTTTATGGAAGGAAGCAGAAAAGGAAGCAACTCCAGAAACATTTACAGCATGGGTAGACCATGGTGTAAAACCAGTTGATGAAAGTTATGAATATATTGTTTTACCTAATAAAACAACTGGAGAAGTTGATACTTATTCAAAGAATATCCCTATTGATATTTTGGCAAATACGAAGGATATTCAAGCAGTTCGTCATAAAGATCTTAATATTACACAAATTAATTTCTATAAGGCTGGATCTTTAGAGTATAAAGATGGTTATACAGTCAGTGTAGATAAAGCTTGTAACATTATTATTGACGAATCTAATGGAACAAGAAAAATAACAGTTGCAGTTAATGATACTGAAGATAGTAAAGTAGTTAATGTTGATTTTTTTTATGAAGGTCAAGAAACAACAACGAAGTTTGTTTCAAAAGGTTTACCATATGCAGGACAACCAATCACATTAACTGAAGGTCAGGATGATCGTTATTTAGCGAGCAGTTCAACAACTGGACATCCAGTTAAAAATGTTATAGATGGTAATGAATCAACATATTGGGAAAGTCAAGGAAGTAGTGATGAATGGATTTCTATATTCGCTGGATCAGGTAAATATATCAATAGTATTGATGTTGTATGGGGTGATAATTATGCAACTCAGTATGATGTTTATGGTTCAAGTGATGGTATAAATTATAAAAAAATTAAATCTATAACAGATGGTCAGGGAAATACAGAAAATATAACTATTGGTGGTCTTTATAAATATATAAAGGTTGCTATGAAGAATAGTCATGGAAGTCATTATCAAGTTAAGGAAGTGAAATTTCACGATTCTCAATTACTTTCACTTAATAAAACTGTTGAGGTAAGTTCTACTTCTACCAATGATCCAGGAAATGTAAAGGAAAATGCAGTCGATGGAAATACCAATACGAGATGGTCTTCACTGAGAAAGGAATCTGGATTTGATAAGCAAGAGGAATGGATTAGTGTAGATTTGGGTAGAAAAGCGCGTATTGATGCGATAGAAGTATTATGGGAAAGTGCATGTTCTAATGATTTTACAATTGAAGTTTCTAATGATAATGAAACATGGACAACTGTTCAACAAAATTTAAAACCTGATTCATCATTAAACAATCAAATTGTTTTAGATAAGTCTGTAGAAGGCAGATATGTACGTATTCATTCATATGCTTCTGCATCGAAATATGGAATTAGTATTTTTGAACTAAGTATTTATGGTCAAAATTTGAGTCGAAATATTGCTTTGAATAAAACAGCGGATAGTAGTTCGGATTATAAATCTGACACGGTGGTTGCAAAAGCAGTAGATGGTAATACACAATCGAAATGGTCATCAGGAAGAAAAGACCCTGGGTATGAGACTCAAGAAGAATGGATGAGTGTTGACTTAGGACAAATTTCATATATTGATGGTGTGAAAATTGATTGGGAAAGTGGATGTTCAGAGAATTATAGTATTGAAGTTTCTAATGATAATGAAAATTGGACAACTGTTAAAGAAAGATTGAAATCAAATACTGTCGCAGCAAGTGATAAACATTTTATTGATAATGTTATGTTTGATGAGACTTTAGAAGCAAGATATATTAAAATTCATTCCTATTTTTCTAGAACTAAATATGGTATTAATATTTGGGAATTAGATGTTTTAGGTGAAGTAAAAGATATACAAGAGCCAGATGTTGAAGAAGAAATTAATATTGCATTGAATAAAACTTCAAAGGCAAGTTCAGAATATTTGGATACTAAAGATGGTAATAAGGTTTATTATTCATCATTAGCATTTGATGGAAATTATGATAAAGTTGGTTCTAAACAATCAAGATGGGCATCTAATAGAAAGACAAATGATGAATGGATTTATGTTGATCTTACAGACACATATAATATTTCAAAGATTGTCTTAGATTGGGAAGAAGCTTGTGGAAAAGACTATGATTTACAAGTTTCATTAGATGGTGAAACATGGACCACTATTACCAAGGTGAGAGATAATAGTGCTCCTAAAGGTTCAAAACATAACGTGAGAGAATATCTTTATGAAGAAGATATTTATGCAAGATATGTCAGAATGCAAGGGATTGCTCCAGCAGGAGAGTATGGTTATTCACTATGGGAGTTTGAGGTATATGGTGATTTAGTAAAACTTGAAGATGTTAATATTGCTTTAAATAAGCCATCAACAGCCAGTAGTGAACGTAAGAATCCAGTCACAGGATTTGTATTAGAATCAAAATATGCATTTGATGGAAGTACTGAAAATAGAGGAGATAATTTCCAATCAAGATGGGTTTCAACAACAAGAAAAGATAACCCAGGTGTCAATGTTGATTCACAATATATTCAAGTTGATTTAGAGGATGTCTATAATATTTCTAAAGTTGTGCTCAATTGGGAAGGTGCCTGTGGAAAAGAATATAAGATTCAGGTTTCTGATGATGGTCAAACATGGACAGATATCAGTCATGTCACTGATGGAAAAGCTGGTATCAAGGAATTCACATATGAGAATTCAGCAGTTGGGCGCTATGTGAGAATGCTAGGTATTGTGCCAGTTGGTCAGTATGGATACTCACTTTGGGAATTTGAGGTTTATGGTCTCACACTTAAGTCAGAACTCAAAGAATATTATGATGAAAATAAAAATATCGATGTTTCTAACTATACACCAAAGAGTGTGGCAGCATATCGTGATGCATTAGATCATGTGGTTGAAGTCTATAAGAATAAAGATGCAACATCTTCACAGATTATAGATGCTAAACAACAATTGAAAGATGCAATTGATGGATTAACATTAAAGGCAGATAAGAAAGCACTTGAAAATATTATTAAGAAAGCTAATGATATATCTACTGATGTCTATACAGAAAAGACAGTCAAAGTCTTGAATGAAGCGTTAAAAGATGCAAAGAATGTTTATGCTGATGAAAATGCAACACAAAAACAAGTGACAACAGCAGTTTCAGGTTTACAGAAGGCTATTGATGGATTGGTGAAGAAAGCCAATAAAGATGCATTGATCAAGGAAATCAAGAAAGCCGAAGCGATAGATAAGAATCAGTATACAAAAGAAACAGTCAAAGAACTTGAAGCCGCATTAAAGAAGGCTAATGACATCAATAAAAATGTCAATGTTTCACAGAGTGAAGTTGATAAGGCTGTAAAATCATTACAGGCAGCAATCAAGGGATTAGAGAAGAAAGATGATCCAGTAATCAATGTACCAGATGAAGATAAAGTTATCACAGTCCATAACAACAATAAGGATGTCACAGTAAAAGGACAGTTACCAAGAGATATTCAATTGATAGCTGAAGTGTTAGATGACAAGCAAATTGAAGAATTGATGAAAAAGATTGAGAAGCAAAACTCAGAATTCTTACAAACTGCTCAAATAGAAAGACTCTATGACATGAAATTCCTGTTAAATGAGGAAGTCTATAGATTTCAAAAAGAAGTTGAGGTATCATTGACAATTGATGAAAGCTTGAAAGATAAGCAACTTGGAATCATCTATATAGATGAACAAGGTAACATCACAAAGATACCATCAAGAGTAGAAGGAAATAGAATTATCTTTACAGCTGAACATTTCTCAACATATGGAATTGTATCATATGGAGAAGAAAAGAAACCAGAAACAGGAGATACAACATCTACGGGAATTTATGTAGCTATAATGTTAGGAATGTTAGGGTTAGGATATGTCCTATTAAAAAAGAAAAAAGAGAATGATATTTAACATGAAAAGAAGACTTATTATTATCAATGGATAATGATAAAATCTTCTTTTCTTATATTTTTTTGTTTTTGATAATGTTATAATACATGGCAAAGGAGAAAAAGATGATAAATGATATTTTAAAATATAACCAAATGTTTGTGAAAAACAAACTATACGAGCCTTATGAAACAACGAAATATCCAGATAAAAAATTAGCTATTGTGACATGTATGGATACACGTTTACTTGAACTGTTACCTGCTGCTCTTGGTATTAAAAATGGCGATGCAAAAATTATAAAGAATGCAGGTGGTGTTATTTCACATCCTTTTGGAAGTGCAGTGAGAAGTTTATTGATTGCTATTTATGAATTAGGTGTAGAAGATATTTTAGTGATTGGACATACGGATTGTGGAGTTCAACATATGGATAGTCAGCAGATGTTAGTAAAAATGCAAGAAAGAGGTGTATCTTCGGAGATTATCGAGACTATGAAATATTGTGGGATTGACTTTGAACAATGGTTATCAGGCTTTCTCAATGTGAGTGAATCTGTTTGGCAAAGTGTACAATTATTACAGGAACATCCATTAATTCCATGTGATGTGAATATTTATGGATATGTTATGGATTCTGTGACAGGTGAATTAAAAAGTATAAATATTGAAAATGGTTAGTTTCTATAACCATTTTTTTAGTGCAATAATTTCCACTAGGTAGAAGAAGTTTCGACTATTCATATGAAAGCGAATACATAGTATGATATGAATGTACAAGAAAAGAGATCTCATCAAAGAAAGAGAAGGAGGAAAGAATATGAATAAAATATTAAATTTTGTTGAAGAAAAACTAGCACCACCATTAAATAAAATGGCGAATCAGCATCATTTGAATGCTGTCAAAAATGGGATGATGGTCACTGTACCATTAACAATTATTGGAAGTCTGTTTTTGCTTGTTCCCAATATTCCAATAGATTTTATTAAATCATTTTTTGAACCTTATGCTGCTATGATTACAACTGTTAATAGTGTAACGATTGGGATTGTTGGTTTAGTAGGAGCAGCAAGTGTTGCATACTATTTTGCAGAAGGATATACAGATATAAAAATTGATGCTTTAATTACTGCCATTATTTCTGTTGCTGCTTTTCTTTTAATTACTGTGAATGAAGAGTTTGGCATCAATACAGAACTATTTGGAACAAAAGGTTTATTTACAGCCATTATTGTGGCTTTGCTAACAGGAACAATTATGCATTTTTTCCAAAAGAGAAATCTGGTTATTCATTTCCCTGATACAGTTCCTCCATTAGTATCAAAATCATTTATGTCTTTAATTCCAGCTTTAGCTGTTTTGACATTGGTGTGGATTGTGAGAGTTATATTAGGTCTAGATGTTAACCAAATCCTAATGAATTGTTTTTCACTATTTGTCTTCGCATTGAATACATTACCTGGATTCTTAGTTTTTATGTTTATTCGTTCTATGTTATGGAGTGTGGGAATCCATGGTGGGGCAGTTCTTGCTGTTGCAGATCCATTCTTCTTAACAATGTTTGGAGCAAATGCTGCGGCTTATGCTGCTGGAACATTGCCTCCATATATTACAGCTAGTGGATTTACTATGTTTGTTTTCCTGGGTGGAGGAGGAGCCACATTACCACTTGTCATGATGATGATTCGTTCTAAAGAAAAAGGATTTAGTACTCTTGGAAAATTATGTTTACCAGCCAGTTTATTTGAAATTAATGAGCCTGTTGTCTTTGGGGTTCCTCTTGTTATGAATCCATATATGATGATTCCTTATACACTTACAACATTAACGTTATCTGCAGGAACTTATTTATTAATGATGCTGAATATTATTGGGAGACCAGTTGCTAATATTCCTTGGACAATTCCACCTATTTTTTCTCATTATTTCGTCACTGGTGGAAATATTCCTGCATATACTCTCGTTAATCATTGCTGGTGCTATTTATTACCTATTCTTTAAAGCGATGGAAAGACAACGTTTATCAGGTGAATTAAGTGGAGGTATGAATGATGAATAAAAATTTAAAAATTGCGATTGTTGGAGCTGGGAGTTCTTATACTCCTGAATTAATTGAGGGATTGTCTCAACATCGAAAAACATTACCAGTAAAAGAGATAGTTTTGTTAGATATTAATGAAGAAAGACTAGGCATTATGGAAGGTTTTGTTAAACGTTATATTCAACATCTCAATTATGATGTGAAGGTTTGGAGTACAACATCAAGAGAAGAAGCCTTTACAGGAGCAGATTTTATTTCAACACAAATTCGTGTGGGTGGAAATAAAGCACGTATTAATGATGAGAAGATTCCTTTAAAGTATGGTTTGATTGGTCAAGAAACAACAGGAGTAGGCGGTATGTTTAATGCATTGAGAGTCATTCCAGTCATGATTGAAATTGCTAAGGATGTAGAAAAGTATTGTCCAGATGCATGGATTATTAATTACTCAAATCCAACAGGTTTAGTGACTGAAGCATTAAATAAGATCTGCAATGTTAAAATTGCTGGATTATGTGCTGGTGGAATAAGACCAAGATGGTGGGCATCTGAGGCATTGGATGTGCCAGAAGAAAAAATTTATTATGATTATTTAGGTTTAAATCATATGAATTTCACATATCATATGACAATTGATGGAAGACCAATCACAGATGAAGAATTTAGTCAGGTGATCAAGAAATGTACAACTGTATCTCAGGAATGGATGGAAACATTGCATCTAATACCAAGTCAGTATACACAATATTATTTCCATACCAAAGAAAGAGTACAGCAGTTAAAAGAACAGGATAAAACAAGGGGAGAAGCTATTCTAGAATTAGAAAAACAAATCTTTAGAGAATATGCTGATGAGTCTAATAATGATAAACCAAAGACATTAGCCAAACGAGGTGGAGGAGGATATTCCAAAGTCGCTATTGGTGTCATGGATGCCATTTATAATGATACTGGGAAATGGATGGTTATCAATGTTGCGAATAATGGGACAGTCCGTTTCTTAGATGATGATGCAGTTATTGAGACAGCATGTTATGTCAGTAAAAATGGTATGCAGCCATTAACCATTCCTGATTATCCTAAGGCTGTTGTTGGATTAATCAGTGCAGTGAAAACATATGAATCATTAGCAGTAGAAGCAGCGATTACGGGTAATAAAGATATTGCATTACAAGCATTAGTGGCTCATCCATTAGTCAGAGATTATGATATTGCTAAACCATTATTAGAGGAGATGCTGGAAGCACATCGAGATTATCTTCCACAATTTTATAAAAATGGAAAATAAGATGTGGACATATATTGATGAACAAAAGGATGTATTAACAAATATCCTCAATCAAGAAGAAAAGATTCTATCTTCTCTTCCTGATGCATTCATTAATAAAAAAGAAATTATCATTACAGCCTCAGGGTCATCCCTCAATGCAGCAATGCTAGTGAAAACAATGTTAGAAAAGGAAATAGGTTGTTTGATTCAAGTAGAAACACCATTTCAATTAAGATATTATTCACCATTGTTACATCTTCCCCATAAGCATAAATTACTCATTGTTTTATCCCAAACAGGTAAAAGTATCGGAACATTAGAATGCTTACAAATCGCTAAAAATAACTATATTCCTACAATTGCCATTACAGCAGATAATAAGAGTCCAATTGCCATTCAAGCTGATACACATATCAATATGCCATGTGGTAAAGAACCTGTTGGTCCAAAAACAAAAGGATTTACTGCCACAGTCTTGACTCTTCATCTTATGATTATGAAACTTTTCCAATTATCATCACAGTCCATAATCAAAGAATATCATCAAAGCATAAATGAACTCCCTCAAAATATACAACATGCAAAAAAATGGTGTGAAGAACATAATGAATGGGAGAGCAAAAGCAATGAGTATTGTTGGATTTGGAATCAATTATCCAACTGCACGTGAAGGGACACTGAAAATATTAGAGACTATGCAAATTCCTGTAATGAATTTTGATATGGAAGAATTTATGCATGGTCCACATCGTACAATTGTAAATCATTCATATTTGATTATGGTAGAAACAAAAGGTGCTGGAGAAGTCTTAATGAAAAATCTGATTCATTTTGCGAAATCAAAAACAGAAAATCATCTTATCATTTCTACACTCCAAGAAGCCAATCAGCAAACAATTCATATTGGTGAATATCCTATGACTTCATCTTGGTTAAATATTGTTGTCATATTCCAAGTTATATGTACATATTTACCAGAAATCAATGGTATGAATTCATCTGATCCTATTTATGGAGATTTTGTAACAACAGTAGGAACACGTATTGCTTAAATCAGTTTATTAAAACTGATTTCTTTTCACTTGCATCCATAATTTATCTCGCTTTATAATATAAAAAAGATGAAAGAAAGGAGTGAAACATATGTCCAATTCAATGACAAAAAGGCAACAACGTATTTTCTTATTATTTCTTGATGGTTTAGAATGTTTGACAAGTCAGAAATTATCTTTACTTTTAAATGTAAGTAAAAAAACAATCCAAAATGATATTAAAATATTAAATCAAATGATTAAAGATTTTGCAGAAATACAATCTATACCCTCAAAAGGATATCAATTAAGGATTTATAATGATGAGTTATTGAATCAATTTCAAGAAACTTTTCATCATGAATGGAGTGACTTTGTTCCTTCTAATCCCTTAGAAAGAGCGTATTATATTTTAGGCTTAATGTTAAAGAATCAAGATTTTATTAAGATTGATGATTTATCTGATTTATTATATATAGAAAGAACATCTATCAGTCGAAGTGTGAAAATTATGCGAGAATGTTTAGAAGTATATGGCTTAGAAATTATTCAAAAAACTGGTAGAGGATTAAAAATTATTGGTAATGAATTTAGATATAGACAATGCATGGCTGAATATATTTATCATAAACCAGATATATTAGTAACAAAAATTGGTAAAAATCAAAAGTTTATGAATGCTTTAAAAGAACTTATTTTTAATGATGGAATGACCATGCCAGAACGTGTTTTTCAAAATTTTGTGATTCATATTCAAGTCCAGTTAGATCGTATAGAAAATCATTGCTTTATTGATTTTAGGCAGAATGAAATTGAAAATATAGAAAATGAATATGAGTATTTGGTTGCCAAAGATGTTACTCAGCTTATTAAAAAATATTTTGGAATTGATTTTAATAGAAAAGAAACAGCTTATTTAGCTATTCATATTATTGGTAAGAAGAGTAATTCAACAAGTGCTATTGAAAGCTGTATTAATAATCAGTTGAAGAAAGAAATAGATGATATTGTTCAAAATATGTTAGAACGTGTGAATCATGTTTTTCATGTTGATTTGCATCTGGATATGTATTTAAGAAAAGCAGTTGGTATTCATATACATCCCATGGAAAATCGTTTGAAATTCAATACATATTTAAGAAATCCATTAATTGATTTTATTAAAGAAAAATATTTATTGGCATATATGATGAGTTTAGAAGCATGGAAAGCGATTGCTTTACATAATAATTATGTGAATATTGAAGATGAGATAGGTTATATTGCTATTCATTTTCAGTATGCTTTAGAAAGAAGAAAACGTAATTTATCTAAGAAAAGAGTTTTATTGGTTAATGATTATAGTATTGCAATTAGTGAATTATTGAGTTTTTCTATCTTAAAGACATATCGGGACCTTTTGGTTATTGAAAATACAATTTCAGCAAGTGAACTTGATAATTATAATTTGTTAGATTATGATTGTCTCATAACGACTGTTCCAATCATAACACAATCACATATTCCAATTATTAAAGTCAATCCAATTAGTACAGAAAAAGATTTAGAAATATTGAAAGAATATCTTCATTTTCATATTCCATATTCATTAAAAGATTTTATAAAGAGCGAAGATATATATTATATTAATGTTGAGTCTAAAGAAGAAGTCTATGGGTATATATATCATCAAGAAAAAGAGATTCAAGAAATTGAACTCTCTCATCAGATTTTAATTCATTATGTTAGAGATAATGATAACAGTCATATTGTTATTTATGTGTTAAATAAACCTATTTTATGGAAAAACAAATTTATAAAAGTAATTATTGTTTTATACATTCATATGCATAGTGAAGAGATGATAGAGTGTATACAAAGATTTTTGTCAGATCAAAGAAATATTGATATGCTTATTCAATCATCAAATCAACAAGAAATAATAAACTATATACTTCAGGAGAAAAATACCGAACCATAAAACTCTTATCCAAAATGATAAGAGTTTTATGGTTTATTGTATAACATTTTGTAAATCTATTATTGCTTGATCTATTCTTCTTGATGTTTCCTCTTTACCAAGAATATGAGCAATTTCTACAGCACCACCAGGTGTAAATGATTTGTTTGTTAATGCGACACGAACGGGCCACATAATGCGTCCATTTTTTAATTCTTTTTCTTTTGCGAGATTCACAAAGAATTCTGTCATAGCTTCATCGTTATTAAAATCATCAAAATCAGCAATTCTTTCTTTAACAAGTTCTAAAGCTTCTAAAGAATTTTCAGGATTTGTTTTCATTTTTTTATGTGTATAGATAGAGGCATCAAACGGATGTGCCTGATTGATAAAATCAATACTTTCTTCAACATCAGATAGTTTTTCTAATCTTGGTTGTAATACTTTAGACAATTCTAATAAATCAACTTTTCTTGTTATTGAGTGATAATAAGGCAATAACAATTCATGGAATTGATTAAGAGGCATTTCTCTTAAGTACATTCCATTCATCCAATTGAGTTTATCTATGTCAAAAATAGCAGGTGACTTAGAAATGTGTTCAATATTAAATTGGGCAATGAGATCATCTAAAGAAAGAATTTCTTCATCTGCTGGTGACCATCCAAGTAAAGCAATATAGTTAATAATGGCTTCTTTAAGATATCCTTTTTCTTTTAAGTCCTGATAAGAAGCATCACCATTACGTTTGCTTAATTTATGTGTTTCATCTTTATTGACTGGTGGTAGATGAATATATGTAGGAATTTCCCAATCAAAAGTTTTATAAATTAAATTATATTTTGGAGTACTAGATAAATATTCATTTCCTCTTACAACATGACTGATATTCATCAAATGATCATCAATAACATTGGCAAAGTTATATGTTGGATAACCATCACTTTTTATAAGTATTCCTTCATTTAAAGTCTTGTTTTCTACTTCAATGTGACCATAAACTTCATCATCAAATGAAGTAGTTCCTGTTGTTGGAATTGTTTGTCTAATCACATGAGAGATTCCTGCATCTAACTTATCTTGAATCTCTTGCTGTGATAAATGTAAACATGGATCTTCTCCTTCTAATTCACCTTCACAGAAACAATAGTGTGCACCACCTAAATCAATGAGTTTTTGAGCATACTCATGATAGATATCTAATCTTTGTGATTGGATATATGGACCAACACCGCCATCAATATCAGGTCCTTCATCATAATGAAGACCAGTTTCTTCCATAACTTGATAAATCAAATCAATAGCACCTTCAACTTCCCTTTGTTGATCAGTATCCTCAATTCTCAAAATAAAATCACCATGATCATGTTTTGCAATTAAATAACAGTACAAAGCAGTTCTTAGATTTCCAATATGCATATAGCCTGTAGGGCTAGGGGCAAAACGTGTTCTCATTTTCATATTCTTCTCCTTTACAACTTAAAAAAAAGGTTCTATAATAGAGTATGTGGTTATTGGGGTATAGCCAAGCGGTAAGGCATCAGACTCTGAATCTGACATTTCCTTGGTTCGAATCCAAGTACCCCAGCCAATAGAAAGCAAAGTCGTGAAAGCGACTTTTTTAGTTTTTATCTCTATTTGTCCTTTCTATATATTACCATTTATAGAGTTTTTTTCAATAGTCTTATTATAGAATAATAATCATAGATAATGTTATTTACAAATCGATGATAAATCATGAATATATCTTATAGATTAAATTTCCTGATAAAAGTGGATTCACTAGGCTATAAAAATCAGAAATTTTAGCAGTTATCGATGATTCGATGAATAAAAAAGTTTTGCTGTACCAATTATCTGTTAGGGTCTCTATGATGGTTTCTTTGTAGAATATGATAATGAACGTTTTGGTTTGTTTGAGTCATGGGCAAGATTAAAAAGAACTCATGTGACTTTTGTTGTAGAATTGATTTCTACTAAGACTCTATTTTTAGAAATTCATAATGGAGCAAAGACAAAATATCTTGGAGCTAAAGTATTTGTTGGTAAATACATTATATCATCCCCTGAATGTTGTTTTGCATCAGTAGAAGAAAATTGTATTGATGAAGAAATAAACTGGCAGAAGATTATTTTCTGAGTCTCATCTTAGGATTTTTTTATGTTTAAGTATTGTATGAAAATAAACCAATATTTACATGAAGAAGAAAATATGATATACTTATTTCAATTGAGGAAGGACGTGATGGCTATGTTAAGAAATCATAATCAAAATAGAATAAATAAAATAAAAGTAGTCAATCACAAGTGTATGATTTTAACAGCACAGTAAATAACGACTGTGTTTTCTTATACTCTTGTAATCATTGACACAGGAGGAAAAATGGGAATAAAAATAATAAAAAATAACAAGTTATGGATGGAAGATGAAGCTATTCATCAACTTGAAAATATTGCTTCTTTTGAAGGTGTATATGATATTGCTGGATTACCGGATTTACATCCAGGAAAGACACCAATTGGAGCAACGATTTGTAGTCAACATAGAATATATCCGTTTTTGATTGGAAATGATATAGGATGTGGTATGTCCTTATTTGATACCAATATCAAGTTAAAGAAAATGCATATTGATAAAGTCTTAAAAAGATTAGAACATACAAATCTTGTTGGAAAATATTCTATTGGAGGAGGTAATCATTTTGCAGAAATTCAATTAATAGATAAGATTTATAATCAAGAATTTGCTAATCATTTATCACTTGAAAAAAGTCATGTTTATTTACTTATTCATAGTGGTTCAAGAACTATGGGAGAAGAGATATACCGCCAATATAGCTCAATTCATGGTTTAATAGAAGGGACTGAAGAGTTTTATAATTATCTTCTAAAGCACAATAGTGCAGTTCTATATGCAAAAGAAAATAGACAAGAAGTGGCTAATGACTTTATGAAATTAATTCATATTCAATATAAAAATCAATTGTGTATTGATTGTACGCATAATTATTTAGAAATTATTGATGGTAACTATTATCATCATAAGGGAAGTGTTTCTGCACTTGAAAATGAGTATGCTATTATTGCAGGGTCAAGAGGAAGTTATTCGTATATTGTCAAATGTATACCACAATCTGATACACTTTTTTCGATTTCACATGGAGCAGGTAGAAAATGGGCAAGAAGCCTTTGTAAAGGGAGACTTGAAAACAAATACAAGAAAGATGAGCTTAAAAAATCTAAATTAGGAAGCACAGTTGTCACTCATCATAAATCACTTTTATATGAAGAAGCAACCGAAGCATATAAGAATATTGATGATGTTATAAATACACTTTTAGAATATCAATGTATAGAATTAGTTGTCCGACTTAAGCCTATGGTGACTTATAAATGTTAATTCAGATAAATAGTGGTCAAGGACCAAAAGAATGCGAATATGCGTGTTATATGCTTTATCAAGAACTATTAAAAGAATATTCATCATTAGAAGTGGTTTCAAGGTATGTGAGTAATCAAAAATGTTTGAAAAGTATAACGTTCTCTATTCATGAAGATTTATCTTATTTAGAAGGGACAGTACAGTGGATATGTCAAAGTCCTTTTCGACCACATCATAAAAGAAGGAATTGGTTCGTAGATATATCAATAATAAAGGAAGAATTAAAAATAGAAAATGTAGAGGATATAAAATTTGAAACTTTTAGAAGTTCTGGTAAAGGCGGACAGAACGTCAACAAAGTCTCTACTGCCATAAGAGCTATTCATATACCAACAGGGATATCTGTTGTAGCAATGGATCAAAGAAGTCAATTACAAAACAAAAAGATTGCTTATTTAAGATTGATGGAAAAAATAAATCAAGTGAATTCATCTCATCATAAAAGAATAGACTATCTGAATTGGAATAAACACAATCAAATAGTCAGAGGAAACCCTATCAGAGTTTATAGTGGTATGAAATTTAAAAGAATAAAGTAAAAAAAGGGGCTATAACAATTTGTTACAGCCCCTTATGCATTATTTGGTAGTCCGTACGGGGTTCGAACCCGTGAATGCTAGGATGAGAACCTAGTGTGTTGACCGCTTCACCAACGGACCATATTATAAGTATAGCACTTTACAAGATTGTGTAAAGAGACTTTTTTTATTTTTTTGAATTGTTAAGTTAAATAGCAAAATGTTAATGAAAATTGATAGACTATTTCATAGGATACTGTAAACTAGAGTTGAGGAGGGGTTGATATGAGTATTGGAAAAAAGCTTTTATATTTAAGACAACAAAGAGGGCTTTCTCAAGAAGAGTTAGCAAGTGCTTTACACGTTTCTCGACAAACGATTTCAAAATGGGAATCAGATTTAAGTTTACCTGATATGAAAATGATGTTATCAATAAGTCAATTTTATGATGTTTCAGTTACAGAACTGTTAGGAGTAGACGAAAAAGAAAATTCTCAGGAGTCAATTGAACATATATATGAACAAACAAAAGTGGTGTTAGATAAATTAACAAAAGAAACTCAAAAGAGAAGAACAAGAGATTGGATTATTATTGGAACATGTATATCGAGTATTGTTATTATGTGTATGTTTTTTTGGCTGATTTATTTTAAGCCAGAAACTCAATATATTGTTAACAATCCTTCCATACCTGTATCAGAACCAGAAACACTTATAGATATAGCTAATTCTTCCTTACAGGTTGAAAAATATGATTTGAGTCATCTTTTGATATACGTTAATTGTATATGTGTATTAAAAGAGTATACTGAGCAAACTAAAGTACAGTTTGGATTTATAGATGAGAATAATAAAGAATATATATTTGAAGCATCTCATAATGAAGGAAATCGTTTTATATTTAATGATAAAATTCCATTTGTCAATTATCAAGATATAAAGGTTTATATTGATAATGGAAAAACAAAAAAGTTGATTCTTTTTATCAAGGAGATTATATGTATTTAAGTCGTTTCCTACAAGATTATGTGAGTGTTTATCTGCCTCAAGATGGTCAATGGAATTTAATGGCTGATTGTATTGAGTTTGATATCAAGCCTTATTATCAGGAAGAAAAAATAAAATATGAAGGCAAAATGGCAGGTGAATTGCATCTTAAAGTAACTTCAATGAACAATAATAAGAATGAAGTTTTATTGAATCAAAAAATACCATTAAGTGAGAAGAGATTATTGAAGTTAAGTCGAAAAATTAAAAATAAAGAGGAAATTGTATTTGATATTGAAACTATTATTGATGGACAAACTTATTCTCTTTATTCACAAATTAAGGAAATAAGATATGGGTCATCTATGGGATATACTATTTATTAAACTCTCACTTTGAGAGTTTTTATTTATTTACTTGTTCCATGAGGAACAAGTATGTATAATAAGAATTGTAAAATTATAGAATATTTGGAATGTTTTTAGAAGTCAAAAATTGTTTTGATATGGAAAAAAGATGTTTTTTTAAATTGTTTTGATATTTATATCATTCCCGTGTATAATCAGTATGAAATCAAAATCGTATGTATAATCTATTATACATTTTTATATATTTATAAGAGAGAAAGGAAAGAAATCAATGTCAGAAGTTATTGCTATTGAAGGTGGATATAAATTAAATGGTACAGTGAGAATTAGTGGAGCAAAGAATGCAACTGTTGCATTAATTCCTGCAGCAGTGTTATCAGATGGACCTGTAGAGATATTTGGAGTTCCTGAAATTTCAGATGTCGAAGCTCTTGCGATATTATTAGAAGAATTAAAATGCGAAGTAGAAGTTGATGGAGAACATATAAAAATTGACCCAACACATATGGAGGATATTCCACTTGTGAGTGATGCAGTCAATAAATTAAGAGCATCTTATTATTTTATGGGAGCATTGTTAGGTAAATATAAAAGAGTAAAAATTAAAATGCCTGGTGGCTGTTATTTAGGACCACGTCCTATTGATTTACATTTAAAGGGATTTGAAGCTTTAGGGGCTAAAATCACTTATGAAGATGATACTTATTTATTAGAAGCAGAAGAATTGATTGGAACACAGATATATTTAGATTTTGCTTCTGTTGGAGCAACTATTAATATTATGTTAGCAGCTGTGAGAGCTAAAGGAAAAACAGTTATTGAAAATGCTGCTAAAGAACCTGAAATTATTGATGTTGCTAATCTTTTAACAAAAATGGGAGCAAAAATTAGAGGTGTTGGGACAGATAGTATTACAATTGAGGGTGTTGATCATTTAAATGGCACTTTTCATGAAATTATACCAGATCGTATTGAAGCAGGAACATTCTTGATTATTGCAGCTGCAGCTGGTGAAAAAGTCATTATTCAAAATATTATTCCACAGCATTTAGAAGCATTGATTTCTAAACTTAAGGAAATGGGTGTGAAAATGGATGTTGTTGGCGATAGTATAGTTATCTTTGGAAGCCAAGAAAATCTTCATCCAGTTGATATTAAAACCCAAACATATCCAGGGTTTGCTACTGACTTGCAGCAACCATTAACAACTTTATTAACACAGGCACAAGGTGAGTCACATGTAAAAGAAACGATATATGTTGAGCGTTTTAAACATTGTGCTGAATTAAATAAAATGGGAGCTTATATTGAAGTAGGAGAAGCTTCTAGTGATATTCATGGTGCAACATCATTGCATGGAGCAAGAGTTCAGGCAACTGATTTAAGATGTGGAGCAGCATTGGTTATTGCGGGGCTTATTGCTGAAGGAAAGACTGAGATTACAAATGTTTATCATATTGATCGAGGATATGATAATATTGATCATAAATTAATTACTTTAGGTGCACATATTTCTCGTTATGAAATTGATGATGAATAATCATTGAAAAAGTTGAAAAAAGTATTGTATTTATCAATAAGAAATGCTATTATAATTGAGCAACTTACTTTGAAGTAGCAAATATTTCAAGGCGGAAGGAGATCGTAAAAATGAAAAAAGGAATTCATCCAGATTATAAAAAAGTAAAAGTTGTTTGTACTTCTTGTGGAAACGAATTTGAAACTGGATCAGTATTAAACGAAATTCGTGTTGATACTTGTTCTAATTGTCATCCATTCTATACTGGAAAACAAAGATTTGCTAGTGCAGATGGACGTGTTGATAAATTCAACAAAAAATACGGACTTAAATAAGAAACCAGGAGCAGAGATCTGCTCTTTTCTTTTTGCCATTTTTATTCATATATAGGCTTGATTTTGAGAGTTATAAAATACAAGTTTTGGGTTTTCATTGTTCATAAATGAAGTAAAGAATTGGAAAATATTGATAATTATTATAGACATTTTTATATCCTTTCCTTAAAATAAGAATGAAATTATACATATTTTAATAGAAAAGTGAGAAATTGAGGGGAAAGAGAGATGCAAATGAAAAAGAGCATTTTTAGTGTTTTACAAAGGATAGGTCGGAGTTTTATGTTGCCAATTGCAGTTTTACCAATTGCTGGACTCTTCTTAGGAATTGGCAGTTCTTTAACAAATGAAGCAACAATGTCATCATTACATTTAGAAGCCATTTTACAAGAAGGGACTTTTCTTTATCAGTTTTTAACTCTTTTGATGCTTGTTGGAAATATTGTCTTTGATAATTTACCAATTATTTTTGCGGCATCTGTAGCACTAGGGATGACAAAAAAATCGAAAGAGGTTGCAGTATTATCAGCAGTGATTGCATTCTTTGTGATGCATGCCACAATCAATGGAATGCTGACAATTAATGGCATTATTGTCAATAACCAAATTATTGATGGTAAAGTCTTAGAAGGAACAATTACTTCTGTGTGTGGAATACTATCACTCGAAATGGGTGTTTTTGGTGGAATTATAGTAGGGTTAGGTGTGAGTTTTTTACATAATCGTTTTTATCAAGTACAATTTCCTGATATCTTATCTTTTTTTGAAGGAGAAAGATTTATTCCAATTATTTCTACAATTGTTTATTTGTTTGTTGGAATTGTCATGTTTTTTATTTGGCCTTTCATTCAAAATATGATTTTTGGATTAGGAAAATTTATTGTTGATTCAGGTTATTTTGGAACATTTATATATGGTATTATCAAACGAGCACTTGTTCCTTTTGGGCTCCACCATGTTTTCTATATGCCATTTTATCAAACTGCAATTGGTGGTTCAATGGTCGTCAATGGTGTCTTGGTGAATGGAGCACAAAATATCTTTTTTGCCCAGTTATCTGATCCTACAATTCGTCACTTTAGCAGTGAGGCAACACGTTATTTTTCTGGTGAATTTATTTTTATGATGTTTGGATTACCTGGTGCTGCATTGGCAATGTATCAAACAGCAAAGAAAGAATCTCAAAAAGTCATTGGTAGTCTTTTTCTATCAGCTGCTCTCACAAGTATTTTAACAGGTATTACAGAGCCAATTGAATTTACTTTTATCTTTGTGGCACCATTGTTGTTTGGTGTTCATGTTTTCTTAGCTGGTACTGCTTTTGTTATTGCACATGTTTTTCAAATTGCAATTGGCTTTACCTTTTCTGCCAGTTTCATTGATTTTATTGTTTTTGGTGTTCTGCAAGGCAATGATAAGACAAATTGGGTATGGGTCATTGTTTTTGGGATTCTCTATTTCTTTTTATACTATATTAGTTTTCAAATATTAATTAAAAAATTTGACTTAAAAACACCAGGTCGTGATGACAATAATAAATTAACAATTTTCAAAAAGAGTCAATTTGATTATACTTTTGATAAATCAACAATTGATCATCAATCTCAAATGATTATTAAAGGATTAGGTGGACGACATAATTTTAGTGATTTAGATTGCTGTATTACACGTTTAAGAGCAACTATCGATGATAAAGACTTGATTAATGAAGGTCTTTTAAAACAAGCAGGAGCTGCAGCTATCATGATACAGGGTGGAGGCATTCAGATTATTTATGGTCCTAAGGCTTCCTCAATCAAAAGTAAACTAGATGAATATTTATTAACTGTTCCAGAAGAGTATGATGATTATCAAGAGGTTTTAACATTGTATAATGATAAAACTTTTGAACTTGGTAATGTTGTAGATGGTGAAGTTTTACCAATTGAAAATGCTTGTGACCAAATTTTTTCTCACAAGTTATTAGGTGATGGTATTATGATTAAACCTTATAATGGGTTAATTGTTTCTCCATGTGATGGAATTGTTACTATGATTTATCCAACTAAACATGCTATTGGATTAAAATTAGATAATGGAATTGAATTATTATTGCATTTTGGTACAAATACTGTTAATTTAAATGGTGTTGGTTTTGAACTGTTGGTTAAACTTCATCAAAGAGTTCAAAAAGGAGACTTGCTTTGGAATGCAGATCTTGAGTATATTAAAGAAAATGCAACTGATGAAAGTCTTCTTATGGTGATGACCAAACTAGATGAAGGTGCATTCATAGAAAAAATATATGGGGATAAAAAAAGAGGTCAAACAATATTAAAGATACAGAGTTAAAGAATGGGGGGATTTTATGTATGAGGTTGTGAAAGTGCTCAATAATAATACAATTCTTGCTCATAGAGATAATGAAGAAGTCATTGTCATGTATAAGGGAATAGGCTTTGGTAAAAAAGCAGGGGAGTATTTTGAAATCCCAAATCAAGCGAAAAGGTATTTAATGCAGAAGAGTTATCAAACAAAAAACAATATCTATGATATTATTAATTATATTGAACCTATTTATTTAGAAATAGCAGCTGAAATCATTAGATTAGCAGAGATAAAATTTGCAAAAGTAAGTCATGATATTTTACTGCCATTAGCTGATCATATTTATTATGCAATCAAACGGATGGATGAAAATATTATGCCATCTAATCCATTTACAAATGATATAAGATTATTATTTCCAGATGAGTATGAAGTTGCTACGCAAGGCAAAGATGTTATTCAAAAATATGTAAGAAAAGTGATTAATGATGATGAAATTGGCTTTATAACACTTCACATTCATTCTGCTATTTCCTCAAATAAAGTTGCTGAATCTATGGAAGCAACACGAGTGATTCATGAAGGAATTCTGCAATTGCAAAGTGATTTACATATTATTATTGATGTTCAATCTATTTCCTATGTAAGGCTTATGAATCATATTAAATTCTTAATTTTACGATTAAATACAAATGAAAAATTACAGATGGATATCAGTGAATTTACGAAAGATAAATTTCCATTTGCATATGAACAGGCCCGTCATATGTGTGAAGCTTTATCTAAAGTTTTAAATAAAGACTTACCTGAAACAGAGATTGGTTATTTGGCACTGCATTTAGAAAGAATTTTATCAATAACATTAGATCATCAAAACAGTGCTTGACACGTTTTACAATTAATGGTAATATTTTTTTAGAAAAATGAATATTTAATAGTGTGTAACTGTTAGGCAGGCAATAACTATTTTAGAAGAGAGTAACCCTTTTTATAGTGTGTTTTTAACTCCTTTTAAAATAGATTGTCTGCCTTTTTTTGCATTATTAAATGTCAAAAGAAAGGGAGGAAAATATTAATGGTAGGAATGATTCTTGCTAGTCATGGTGAATTCGCAAATGGAATCTTACAATCAGGAACGATGATTTTTGGTGAACAGCCTGATGTGAAAGCAGTGACTTTAGAGCCAAGCGAAGGGCCCGATGACTTAAAAGCAAAATTAGAAGCGGCAATTGCAACATTTGATAATCAAGATGAAGTTCTTTTCTTGGTTGACTTATGGGGTGGAACACCATTTAATCAGGCAAATGGATTAATCAATGGTCATGAAGATCAATGGGCAATTGTCACAGGTTTAAACTTACCTATGCTGATTGAAGCTTATGCATCACGCATGAGTATGGAAACTGCACATGAAATTGCAACACATATTTGTGAAGTTGCAAGAGAAGGTGTCAAAACACGTCCAGAAACATTAGAACCACAAAAAGAAGTGAAAGAGGTTGTACAAGTGGCTTCACCACAGGGTGCTATTCCAGAAGGAACAGTTTTAGGAGATGGCCATATTAAGTTTGTATTGGCACGTGTTGATACACGTTTATTACATGGTCAGGTTGCAACGACTTGGACAAAAATGACACAACCAAATCGTATTATTGTTGTTTCTGATTCGGTTGCAAAAGATAATTTGCGTAAACAGATGATTGAACAGGCGGCCCCACCAGGTGTGAAGGCAAATGTTGTCCCTGTTTCAAAAATGATTGAAGTTGCTAAGGATCCACGTTTTGGAAATACGAAAGCAATGTTGTTGTTTGAAACACCTCAAGATGCATTACGTGCAATTGAAGGTGGTGTTGATATTCAAGAATTAAATATTGGATCAATGGCTCATTCACTTGGTAAAGTTGTTGTCAATAAAGCCATTGCAATGGGAAAAGATGATGTTGAGACTCTAGAAAAATTAAAGGAACTTGGAATGACTTTTGATGTTCGTAAAGTCCCAGCTGATTCAAAAGAAAATATGGATCATCTTTTGAAAAAGGCAAAAGATGAATTAAAGAATTCTTAAAAGGAGGATAATGAAATGTCTATTATTACAATAATTTTAATTATTATCATTGCCTTACTAGCGGGAATGGAAGGAGTTCTAGATGAATTTCAATTCCATCAACCATTAGTAGCATGTACTTTAATTGGTTTGGTCACAGGACACTTAAGTGAAGGAATTATTTTAGGTGGTTCTTTACAGATGATTGCTCTTGGATGGGCGAATGTAGGAGCAGCAGTTGCACCTGATGCCGCATTGGCTTCAGTTGCTTCAGCTATTATAATGGTTTTGGCGTTGCAGGATGGAAGTGTTGATTCATCAACAGCTATTACAACTTCAATTGCTGTTGCTATCCCTTTATCAGTTGCAGGTTTATTCTTAACGATGATTTGTCGTACAATCGCAATTCCAATGGTTCATTTTATGGATGTAGCAGCTGAAAAAGGAAGTTTCCGTACAATTGAAATGTGGCAGATTCTTGCAATTGTTTTACAAGGTGTGAGAATTGCCATTCCAGCAGCGGCTTTATGCGTTGTGCCAGCAGTTGTTGTCACAGGTGCGTTGAATCAAATGCCTGACTGGTTATCAGGTGGTATGGCTGTCGGTGGTGGAATGGTTGCTGCTGTTGGTTATGCCATGGTTATTAACATGATGTCTTCTAAAGAAACATGGCCTTTCTTTGCAATTGGCTTTGTTTTGGCAGCAATTGGACAATTAACATTAATCGCATTAGGGGTTATCGGTGTTGCTTTAGCACTTATTTACTTAGGGCTAAAAGAAAACAGTGGAACTCATGGTGGTGGCTCTGGTGGAACTGGAGATCCATTAGGCGATATCTTAAATGATTATTAATCTTGAAGGAGGAAAGAAAAATGGCAGAAAAAATCGCATTATCAAAAAAAGATCGTTTAGCAGTTGCTTGGCGTCATCAGTTCCTTCAAGGATCTTGGAACTATGAACGTATGCAAAATGGTGGTTGGTGTTATTCAATTATTCCAGCTATTAAAAAATTATATCCTCAAAAAGAAGATAGAATTGCAGCTTTAAAAAGACACTTAGAATTTTACAATACACATCCTTATGTATCAGCACCAGTTATGGGAGTGACATTAGCATTAGAAGAAGAACGTGCAAATGGAGCTGAAATTAATGATCAAGCTATTCAAGGTGTTAAAGTTGGAATGATGGGACCCTTGGCTGGAGTAGGAGATCCTGTCTTCTGGTTTACACTTCGACCAATTCTAGGTGCACTAGGAGCCTCTTTGGCTTTAAGTGGAAGCATTGTTGGACCATTGTTATTCTTCTTTGCATGGAATATTATTCGTATGGCATTTATCTGGTATACACAAGAATTTGGTTATAAAGTTGGAACATCTATTGCTCAGGATTTATCTGGTGGGTTGTTAGGAAAAATCACACAGGGAGCATCAATTCTTGGGATGTTCATTATTGGAGCATTGGTCCAACGTTGGGTAAGTATTTCATTTACGCCAGTTGTCTCTCGAGTTGTTCAATCAGAGGGAGCATATATTGATTGGAGTAAAATTCAGGCAGGTGCAGATGGGATAAAATCAGCATTAGAACAATATGCAACTTTAGGAGCCAATGGCTTAAATCCTGAAAAGGTCACAACATTGCAACAGAACTTAGATCAATTAATTCCAGGCTTATCAGCATTATTGTTAACATTATTATGCTGCTGGTTATTAAAGAAGAAGGTTTCACCAATTGTTATTATTGTCACATTATTTATTATTGGTGTGTTGGCACGTGTTGTTGGTATTATGTAAAAAGATGCGTGTTTTATAATTTTTCTAAACATTATGATGGAGGACAAATATGGTACAATCATTAAATACAAAAGTTGATTTCACAATTGAAGCAACTTCATATCTAGGTATAGCAAGTTATGGTAAAGTGATGGTAGGAGATAAAGCCTTTGAATTTTATAATGAAAAAAATATCAGAGATTATATTCAAATTCCATGGGAAGAAGTTGACTATATTATGGCCTCTGTCATGTTTAAAGGTAAATGGATTCCTCGCTTTGCAATTGAGACTAAAAATAATGGAAGATTTACGTTTTCAACACGTCATAATAAGGCGTTATTACGTTCAGTGAATCAATATATATCATCAGAACGCTTAGTCCGTTCATTGAGTTTTTTTCAAGTCATTCAAAGAGGAATTAAAAATATTTTTATGAGAAAACATAAAATATAATGAAAACTGCTAGCAAAGAATTAACTTTGTTAGCAGTTTTTAAGTAGAAAATATAGATTATCTTAATAGTGGGAGACTCCCAGTTAATTTATTAACAAGTTTCTTCGTTCCATAAATCGCAATCCCGTAATAAGTAAAGTCATCTTCAGGTGTCTGATTTGCTTTTTCTATATATTCATCATAAATATTACAGCGTTGAGCAACATCAGAGAAATCAACAACGATTAAATCCTTAAAATCAGGCAGATAAAGCTGCTGTCTTATTTCTTTTATCTTCTCTTGTGTTGTTTTTAAAATAGGAACTGGTGTTGTAATAATACCAAGATGTTGATATTGATCTTTATCAAATACTGTTGGTCCTACTGTTTCGGGAATATATTTTCCAAGTGTTATTCCCAGGATACCAGCTGTATTAGCAATGATTCCTAAAGGGAGTTCCTCATTAAAAACCATAACACATTTTTCATTCTGTATATTCATAAATTATATTCTCCTTTTTTGTTTTCTTGTTTTCAGATAACAATAGACCTACTAATGTTAAGATGATTCCAAGTAGTGTTGTGAAAGTCATTTTCTCATGCAATATAAAAGTTGATGTCATAGCTGTAATAACTGGAACAATATAAATATAAACACTTGTTTTGACTGAACCTAAAATTTTAACAGCTAAGTTCCAAGTGACGAAACAGAGTGCTGATGCACCTAGTCCTAAAAACAATAAATTAAAAAGATTGATTGGCATTACAATTTGTGAAAAATCAACATCAAATCCCATCATTAATGTAAATGGAAGCATAAACAGGAGTCCATAAAAAAATGTACGTCTTGTTGTTTGAATAATATGGTAACCAAAACCAGCGAGTTTCTTTGTTAATGTAGAATAGCCAGCCCAAATAATAGCAGCAATGATTGCTAAAAAATCACCGAAAGGATTGAGTTGTAATTGTGAACCGCTAAAACTAATCAAATAGATTCCCATCATTGCAATGATAAAGCCTATAAAAAAGCGAATATGCGGCTTTTCTTCATGTAAAAAGAGGCAGGCGAAAATAACAGTAAAAAAAGGAGCAATGGAAATAATGACACCAACATTAGATGCTAATGTATAGGTCAATGCAATATTTTCAAAGAGATAGTATAATGTTACACCACATAAACCTGCAGCCATAAAGTAGAGTTCTTCTTTTTTGTGGGTTAAATGGAGATGATGAGGATAAATAGACCACAAGATTATGTAACCTATTAAAAAACGTATAAATAGAATTTCTATTGGGCTCAAAATATTGAGAAGAACTTTTGTTGATATGAAGGTTGTTCCCCAAATAATGATTGTTATCAATGCAGCACAGTGGCCAAAAGTTATTTTGTTTTTCATAGCTTTATGCCTTTTTCTAATATAGGTTCTTCATGAATAAAAATCTTTTGATATTGCTTAGGGGTTAAACCAATAAATTACTTAAAAAAGTGTGTAAAATGACTTTGATCAGTAAAACCAGTCATATATGCAACATCAATTGGTAATATACCTTGCTCAAGAAATTTCTTTGCTTTATCAAGTCGAACTGTTTGTAAATAGCGATAAGGTGATAAACCAATCTGTTTTGTAAAAGAGCGTAATAAATAGGACTTTCCGAAATGAGTCATTTTTAATAAATCATCTAATGTGATGTTTTCAGCAAAATGTTCATCAATATAAATACATATATTTTTAATTTCATCATTAGGTTCATCGATATTATCAAAATCAAAAGGAGTTGCATATTCTTGAAGAATTTGTTCTAAAAGAAAGAAAAATGCTTCTTCTTTTTCTAATTTAGGAGCATGATGTACAATAGCATCATACAATTCTCCAATAGATTGTGTAATATCACTTTGAAAAATAACGTTTTGAGTAAAATGTGGCATATAGGCATGACCAGCAATTTCTTCAACAGCTTTTAACATAATATCAGGATTAATATTTACTGCACGATAATCTAATATTTCACCATTTACAGGTGCGCAAAAGTGATTATCATGGGGATTAAAGATAAGCAAATCACCAGCTGTTACTTCATAATTCTGACCTTTACAACAAAGGTGGCGTTTGCCACCTTCAACAAAACCAATGACATAATATTCATGAAAATGATTTGGAAACTTTTGAACAATTCCACTGAGGTTATAGGCTTCTATAGCTAAGTCACAATCATAATAGACATGACGTTGTTCTTGAATTTGAGACATAAATGGATTTCCTCCTTGTGTTCATTCTAGCATTTTGTCAATTCATTTTCTTGTATGATATGACACTTTAATAGAAAATCTCTCCTGATTCAAGAGAGATTAAAAGCTTATCTGTTTTTTCATTTTCTTAAAAAGAATTGTTGATGTTGTTGCTGAAACGATTTCAGCAATTGGAAAACATAGCCAAATAAGATGAATATTACCTGTTAATGACAAAAGATATGCACAAGGCAATAAGACAAATAATTGTCTAATAAGTGATGTTAATAAACTATATGTACCTTTTCCAACAGCTTGGAAGAGTGCGCTGCAGACAATTGAATAACCAGCAAAGAGAAAGTGAATAGCAATAATTCTTAATGCTGGTGTTCCAATTTGAATCATGGCTTGTGAAGCATTAAAGAATCCTAAGAGGATTTGAGGTATGGATTCAAAAAGAATAACACCAATTAACATCATTCCAGTTGCATAAATCATAGCTAATTTTATTGTATCAAACATTCGCTTACTTTGTCTGGCACCTAAATTATAAGCAATAATAGGAATCATACCATTATTTAATCCAAAGACAGGCATAAAGACAAAACTTTGCAGTTTAAAGTAAACTCCGAAGACAGCTGTTGCTGTTGTAGAGAATCCAATTAAAATTGTATTCATTCCAAATGTCATGACACTTCCTATAGATTGCATAATGATAGATGGAATACCAACAGAATAAATTTGTTTAATAATTTGTATATTTGGTTTAAAGGATTTCCATTGAAATTGAATATCATGATTATATTTGAGATTTAAGACAATTGCCAATAGGCATGCAATGATTTGACCAGTTACAGTTGCAATTGCCGCTCCAGCGACACCCATTTTAGGCATTCCAAACAGTCCAAAAATAAAAATAGGGTCTAATATAATATTAATAATTGCTCCAAGTCCCTGTGTAATCATTGTATGGATTGTTCTTCCTGTTGCCTGTAAAAGTCTTTCAAATAAGAATTGGCTAAACAATCCAATTGAACATCCTACAACAATCATGGAATATTGTGTTCCAGCAGTTACAATTTCAGCATTACTTGTCTGGACGGTAAAGAAAAGATGAGAAAGTGTAAGACCGCCAATCATAAAAATAAGTGCAGTCATAAGAAAAATAAAGACTGAATTGGTTGCTGTATGATTGACATGTTCTTGATTCTTTTCACCTAAACTTCTGGATAATAATGCATTAACGCCAACTGCCGTTCCGCCAGCAAAAGCAATCATCAGATTTTGCAGCGGAAAGGCTAAAGAGACAGCAGTTAATGCATTTTCACTAATTTGGGCAACAAATACACTATCTACAACATTATACATTGCTTGTACCAACATGGAGATAATCATTGGTAATGACATGGATATCAGAAGTTTATTAACGGGCATTGTCCCCATTTTATTTTCTTGTACCATTACTTATTTATCTCCTTGTTGAAACAACTCAACAATGATATCAGCAACTTTCTCAATTCCTAAATCACTATTGATTGTTAAATCAAAGTTCTTTAATTGACCCCATTTTTTTGTTGTATAGTAATTATAATAATTGCTTCTTCTTTTATCTTTCTTCATAACATATTTCTTAAAGTCTTCCTGTTCTTCTTTATAATCTTCTTGAACACGTCTGATTCTTGATTCTAAAGGTGCATGTATGAAAATAGTAAAGACATCATCGTAATCTTCTAATATATAATCAGCACATCCATTGACAATAATACAAGAATCATGTTTAGCTAAATGACGAATAATCTTTGATTGCATAGCAAAGACCTGATCGTTCAATGGTAAAGTAAAAGCTGAAGATGACATAGTATACATAAAACTTGATGTTTTTTCTTCCGATGCCTTACGAATCGTATCAACATCAATTCCAAGTTCCCTAGCAGCAATATCAATAACTTCATTATCATAATAAACAAGACCTAATTTCTCTGCTACTCTTTGAGCGATTAAGCGTCCTCCTGAACCATATTCTCTAGCGATAGTCATAATTCTAGGCATAAAACATTCCCCCTTTATAATTCTATTCTAACATAAATCAAAAAATGATGACATTATTTTCACAAGATAAATTTATTGTTTTTAAGAAAACAAATTTGTATAATAAAAGCATAAAGTCATTCGGTAAAATGTCAAGAAAATAAATAAAATCTTTTTTAGATAAATCA
>OGRE01000599.1_pt1 | contig 38808 bp, 36 predicted proteins | sample 1553421 | NCBI WGS metagenome assembly OGRE01 (sample SAMEA2580076, study PRJEB22360) | human gut metagenome | biome: human gut; feature: human-associated habitat; material: faeces | place: Denmark | collected 2008/2010 | reverse complement strand
CCAGCTTTTCGGGGGCGGCAGCGGTCCCGGGGAAAAGCGGGAGCCTCATTTCTGCTGTGGCGGTGCTGCCGAAATTCCACCGCAGGGGGCTTGGCACGGCGGTTGTCCGAAAAATGGAGCGAATGCTGCCGAGCGGCACGGTGTATATCCTGCGCGAAGAAAGCAAAAACGAGGCGTTTTATGACGCTTTGGGCTATAAACCGTGCGGCGCATGGGCGCAGGGAAAATTATGCAATTAAAATAATTCAGATAAAGGAAGGCTTTTGCGTTTGCGAAAGCGGGTTTACTATGTACGAGTTTTTTAAAATGGGTGACCGCGTGCTGAAGGCGGCGGAGGAAGCGGAGCAGAAGGCTGCGCCGTACCTTGCGAAAATTTCCGAAACACAGCGGTATAATCAGGAGAAGATGCAGGCTGCGTTCATGCAGGCAGGTGTCAGCGAGAGCCACTTTGTGGCAACGACAGGCTACGGCTATGGCGACCGCGGCCGCGACGTGCTGGACGAAGTGTACGCGCGTGCCCTCGGTGCGGAGGACGCGCTGTGCCGCTATAATTTTGTCAGCGGCACGCATACGCTTACCGTAGCGCTTTTTGGCGTTCTGCGCCCGGGCGATACGATGCTGAGCGTTACCGGCATGCCGTATGATACGCTGCGCGGCGTGATCGGCATTACGGGCGACGGCAACGGCTCGTTAAAGGAGTTCGGCATAAACTACGAGCAGCTTGACCTGCTGCCGGACGGCACGCCTGACTATGACGGCATGGAGACGGCCATCACGCCGAAGCACCGCATGGTGTACATTCAGCGCTCCCGCGGGTACAGCCTGCGCCCGTCCCTGACGGTGGAGGAGATCGAGCGCATTGTAAAGATCGCAAAGCGCCGTGCGCCGGACTGCATTGTCATGGTGGATAACTGCTACGGCGAGTATGTGCAGAAAATGGAGCCGACGGCTGTGGGCGCAGACCTTATGGCGGGTTCGCTCATCAAAAATCCGGGCGGCGGCATTGCGCCGACGGGCGGCTACATTGCGGGCCGCCGCGACCTTATTGAAAGCTGCGCGTATCGCCTGACGACCCCGGGTACGGGTCGTGAGATTGGCTGCACGCTCGGCAACAACCGCGAGCTTTTCATGGGCACGTTCCACGCGCCGAACGTCACGGGTGAAGCCTTAAAGACCGCTGTGTTCACGGCGGCGCTGTTCGAGGGCTTCGGCTTTGACGTGACCCCGCGCTACGATGAGCCGCGCGCGGATATTATTCAGGCGGTGCAGCTGCGCGAGCGCGAGGCACTGTGCGCATTTATCCGCGGCATTCAGCAGGGCGCGCCGGTCGATTCCTTCGTTGTGCCGGAGCCGAGCCCCATGCCGGGCTACGACTGCGACGTCATCATGGCGTCCGGCTCGTTCACGTTTGGCTCGTCCATTGAGCTTTCTGCGGACGCACCGCTGCGTGAGCCGTTTGCGGCATGGATGCAGGGCGGTGTGAACTTCAACAGCGGCCGCCTCGGTGCGATTTTGGCGGCACAGTCCATGCTGAACGCGGGCTTTTTGAATCTCTAAATTATAAATTTTCGGCGGCAGGCTTCGGTTTGCCGCTTTTTGTTGTCCGTTTATCCGGAAGATAAAACTTTTATCTTTCTTTTTGAATAAAACCGTGCTATACTTTTTTTAACAACTTTTTGGGGGGTTACCATGAGAGACAGAAAAAAGGCGCAGGCTTTGGCGCACGAGCTTGTTTCCAAAATGACGATAGAGGAACGCGCTTCTCAGCTGAAATTTGATGCGCCGCCCATTGAACGGCTGGGCGTTCCGGCGTACAACTGGTGGAACGAAGCGCTGCACGGCGTGGCGCGCGCCGGCACGGCGACGATGTTTCCGCAGCCCGTTGCCATGGCGAGTATGTTTGACCCGGAGATGATCCGAAAAATCGGCGATGTCGTTGCGACGGAGGCCCGCGCGAAGTATAACGAAGCTTCTAAGCACGGCGACCGCGATATTTATAAGGGCCTCACGTTCTGGTCGCCGAATATCAACCTGTTCCGCGACCCGCGCTGGGGCAGAGGGCAGGAGACGTACAGCGAAGACCCGTACCTCACGGCGCAGCTCGGCGTGGCGTACATCAAGGGCTTGCAGGGTGACGGGAAATATTTGAAGGTCGCGGCGTGCGCGAAGCACTATGCTGTGCACAGCGGCCCGGAGGCCATTCGCCACGAATTTGACGCCGAGGTGAGCCAGAAGGATTTGTGGGAGACGTATCTGCCCGCGTTTGAAGCCGCTGTGAAAGAGGGCGAAGTGGAGGCCGTGATGGGCGCATACAACCGCACGCTCGGCGAGCCGTGCTGCGGCAGTGACCTGCTCATCCGCAAAATTCTGCGCGGCAAGTGGGGCTTTCAGGGACACTTTGTCTCCGACTGCTGGGCGATTTCCGATTTTCACCTGCACCACCACATCACGACCACCGCGCCGGAATCCGCTGCGCTCGCCATTAAGATGGGCTGTGACGTAAACTGCGGCAACACATATCTGCATTTGCTGCGCGCGCTCGAGGACGGGCTCATCACCGAGGACGACATCACGACGGCGGCGGAGCGGCTCTTTACCACGCGTTTTATGCTCGGCGAGTTTGACGAGAACTGCGAATACAACTCCATTCCCTATGAGGTCGTGGAGTGCCCGGAGCATTTGGCGCTCAGCGAGGAAGCCGCGCGCAGAAGCATTGTGCTGCTGAAAAACGACGGCATTTTGCCGCTTGATAAAACGAAAATCAAGACGATCGGCGTCATCGGCCCGAATGCGAACGACCGCATGGCGCTCATCGGCAACTACCACGGCACGGCGTCAAGATATATCACGGTGCTGGAGGGCATTCAGGACTATGTAGGCGACGACGTGCGCGTGCTGTACGCCGAGGGTTGCCACCTCTACAAAGACCGCGTGGAGGGGCTGGGCCTGCCCGGCGACCGCCTTTCCGAAGCCGAGACCGTGGCGGAGCACAGCGACGTTGTGGTGCTGGTGACGGGTCTCAATGAAAATCTTGAGGGCGAGGAGATGGACCAGAGCAATTCTGTCGGCTCCGGCGACAAGGCGAATTTGCTGCTGCCCGCGCCGCAGAGAAAGCTGATGGAGATTGTCGCGAAGACCGGCAAGCCCGTCATTCTCATCAATATGACCGGCAGCGCCATGGATTTGCGCTTTGCGGAGGAAAGCTTCTCCGCTGTAGTGCAGGGCTGGTATCCGGGTGCACGCGGCGGCAAGGCGATTGCGGAGCTTTTGTTCGGCAAGTATTCCTTCAACGGCAAGCTGCCCGTGACGTTTTATAACGACTCCGACGAGCTGCCCGCGTTTACGGATTACGCGATGGAAAACCGCACGTACCGCTACTTTACGGGCGGCGTGCTGTATCCGTTCGGCTATGGCCTCACTTACGGTAAAACGGAAGTGACGAAAGCCGAAATGCGTGATGACGGCGAGCACTATACGATTACGGCGACGGTCAAAAATGAGGGCTGTGTCGTGCATGAGATTTTGCAGGTCTATGTGCGTGACAATGAATCAGAATTCGCGGTGCGCAACCACAGCCTTTGTGCGTTTAAGGCGGTTTCACTCGGTGCAAATGAGACGTGTGACGTCGAGATCACCGTGCCGAAGGCCGCGCTTGAAATTGTGGATGACACCGGCACGCGCCGCGTAGACAGCCGCAGCTTCACGTTCTTCGTCGGCACCTCGCAGCCGGATGACCGCAGCGCGGAGCTGCTTGGTACCCGCCCGGTTGCGGTAGAACTCAAGCTGTAATAAAGTAAATGCAAACGACCCTTTCACGGCAATTTGCCCACCGAAGGGGTCGTTTTGTCTGTGATTTTTTAAGGCTTTCCATTTACAAAATTTACCGAAAGTTGTATACTGATACTGCTATTTTTAAATTCGGAAAGGCAAAAGTATGGCTGCAGATGTAAAGAAAAACGATGATTTTTCAAAGGGACCGATTTCCAAAACGGTCCTGCGCCTTGCGGTGCCGATGGTGCTGGCGCAGTTTGTGAACGTCTTATATAATATCGTAGACCGCATGTATATCGGGCATATTTCCGATACATCGGTGGATGCGCTGACGGGCGTCGGCGTGACGTTTCCGATTTTACTGATGGTGACGGCGTTTGCGAATTTATTCGGCTCGGGCGGTACGCCGTTGTTTTCTATGGCGCGCGGTGCGGCACAGCAGGGCGGCGAAGAGGGCGAAAAGCAGCGTGAGCGCGCCGCAGACGTGATGAACAACACGTTCTCGATGCTCGTCATTACGGGCGTAATTTTGTGCGTTGCGGTGCTGCTCATCAAAAAACCGGTGCTGTATCTCTTCGGCGCGAGCGACGCGACGTACCCTTATGCGGACAGCTATCTTTCGGTTTACATGCTCGGCAGCGTATTCATGATGGTCTCGCTTGGCATGAACGGGTTCATCAATGCGCAAGGCTTTGCGAACCGCGGCATGCTGACGGTCGTTATCGGCGCAGTGGTGAACATTGCGCTTGACCCGCTGTTTATTTTTGTGTTCGACATGGGTGTGCAGGGCGCGGCGCTTGCAACGGTGCTTTCGCAGCTCGTTTCCGCCGTGTGGGTGGTGCGCTTCCTGCTCGGTAAGCGTACGCTGTTTCGTTTGGAGTTAAAGCGCATGCGCCCGCAGGCAAAGCTCATCGGCAAGATCACCTCGCTTGGCATTTCGGGCTTTATCATGGGCTTTACGTCGAGCGCTGTGCAGGTGGCGTGCAACGCGATGCTCTCGCAACACGGAGGCGACCTGTTCGTCGCGGTCATGACGGTCATCAACTCCATTCGCGAAGTGACGTATACGCCGGTAAACGGTGTGACATCTGCCGCGGCGCCGGTGGTCAGCTTCAATTACGGCGCACAGAAATATAAGCGCGTGCGCGGCGTGATTGTGTTCACGACGGTCGTTTCATTCAGCTATATGGTGCTTGTATGGCTCGTGCTAAGGCTGTTCCCACACGTGTTTATTCAGCTTTTTAACGGCGACCCGCAATTACTCGAAACATGCACGCACGCCATGCACATTTATTTCTTCGGGTGCTTTATGATGGCGCTGCAAATGTCGGCACAGTATGTTGTGCAGGCGATGGGTCGCGCAAAGCAGGCGATTTTCTTTTCACTGCTCCGCAAGGTCATCATCGTCATTCCGTTGACGTTTTTGCTGCCGCAGATCCCCGCTGTCGGTGTGGACGGTGTGTTCTGGGCGGAGGTTATCTCGAACTTTGTGGGCGGCGGCGCGTGCTACATTACGATGCTGTGCACCGTCTGGCGCGAATTAAAACACAAAGAAATGGGCGAGCTTGCACAGGCGAAAAAGTAAAAAGAACGGAGCCGCGCATGGGTGATAAACCTGTGCGGCTCCGCTTTTTTGTATGCGGTTTATTCTGTGCCGCTTGCATCGCTTTCGGAAGCGGTCGGCTCTGCGGCGGGGTAATCGAACTCGCCCAGCACATCGCCGGTCGTTTCATCTTTTACGGTGAAGTGCACCGTGAAGCTTTCTGCGTCCTCGCCCGTAAACGCCGCGTAGAGCAGCGCGGGAATGTACACGGCCTGCGCAGCGGCGTTGTCGCGCTCCGGTTTATACAGGTCTTTGGTGCTCAGAATTTCGGCGCTGCGGCCGTCTTCGGAAAGCGTGACGCTTTTTATAAACGGCCACGTGCCGTCCTCCGGCAAAGCGATGATCTGTTCGTGCAGACTTTCCTTCAGCGCGGCGCAGACGGCATCGCGCTCGTCTTTTGTCATTTCTACCGTGCAGGAGCCGTCATCATTTGTGGTGACGTTTGTGAGCCCAAGCCGGTGCGCCGCGGCGGTGATGTCGAGCCCTGTGCGGCGCAGGGTGTCCTTGGAGATCTGCACGGTGTAATCCCGCTGCGGTTCGGAAGACGCGGCGGCAGGCGCTTCGCTTGCCGTTTCGGTCTGTCCGCCGCACGATGCCGAGGAAAGGATGAGTGCCGCCGCGAGCAGAAGCGCCGCCAAAAGCCGTTTTGCGTTTCTCATTTTGAACACCTCTTTATGAGCTTATCTTAAACTATATCATACCGTATTCGGCGAAAAAAGTCAAAAGAATCAAAAAGCTGTTCAAAGTCGGAACTTTTTCACAAAAATATGTGGAAACAGAAGAAAAAACATGGTATACTGAAACCGATCATGCAGGGAATGGAGGGATCTGATTGACCGGTGCGATTTTAGGAGACATTGCCGGCTCGCGGTTTGAGTTCAGCAAACCGAGCGGGTTCAACTATAAAAAGGTGGAGCTTTTTGGGAACAACTGCTTTTTCACGGACGATACGGTGCTGACCATTGCGACGAAATACGCGCTTTTAAATGACATCAGCTATGCAAAGGCTTATGGCAAATTCGGGCGTATGTACAGAGACGTGGGGTACGGCACGATGTTTCAGCGCTGGCTGGACGGACATGCCGAAACGGGCTACGGCAGCTTTGGCAACGGCGCGGCCATGCGCGTCAGCTACATCGCTTACCACTTTGATACGCTGGAAAAGGTGGAGGAAGAAGCGAAAAACAGCGCCATGTGCACACACAACCACATAGAGGGCCTGAAAGCCGCCGTTGCGACCGCGGGGCTCATTTACCTTGCGCTGCACGGCGAGCGCAAAAAGGACCTGAAAAAATACTTTAACAAAGAGTTTGAATACCCCGTGCATAAGCCGCTGTGGGCGTACCGGCCGAAGGCGAAGTTTGATGCTACGGCGGAGGGGACCATGCCGCTTGCGTTCCGCTGCTTTATGGAAAGCGAGGATTGGGAAAGCTGCATCCGCAATGTGTTCAGCGTGAAGTGCGACACCGACACCGTGGCGTGCATTGCGGGCGGTATTGCGGGCGCATACTATAAGCGGACGGTGGAAAACGAAAAGGATCTTTTAAAACGCTACCTTATCAAGCCCGATAAGCGCAAGGTCGGCGAGTTTGACCGCTTTTTATACGATTGGGCTACAAAGTAACATTTCCGCATATATTTGAATTTCGGTATTGAAAAACCGCCTGTGTTTTTTGAAGCGGGCGGAGCGACGCAGGGATCGCCGCGATTTTTAAGGGAAAGGGTTTATCAGAACATGATTATTGACACATATCAGTCCGGCGCCGTGATGCGTATTTTGCAAAGCGGCAAAATTTACCGCGCAAGCCCCAGTATTTCGTTTAAAAAGGAGTACGCCGCGCTCATCGATATGCTCGACCTGCACTGCGAATGCCCCATTTTCGGCGTGGTGCGCGGCAGAAAGCAGAATACCGGTGGACGCGTTTCGGGTGCGGTGCGCATCCGTCTCAATGTTCCGCGCGAATACGTGAAGCTGACCGAGTACACCGACTGGGCGGATTTTCTCGACAACTTCAAATACACGAACCCGAACGATTATTCCACCATCATCGTCGGCAGCTTGGATGTGAAGTCTTCGGATCATCTCCGTGTGGTGGAGAGCCTTAAGCACCAGCGGCATCTGTTCCAGTACAAAATGCCGCAGGCGATTTTGGAGTATATTGACCCGAAATGGGTTGTACGGTATAAAGTCATCACAAACACAAGAGAGCAGGAGGACCGCAAGGAGCACCGGCTCAATTTCTTCCGTTGGTAAGGAGGGCTTGAACTTGAAAATCGGTCAATACATTTTATCGCTTGACCAGGGCACGACCAGCTCGCGCGCCGTGTTGTTTGACGCTTTGGGCGGCATTGCGGGCATGGGACAGCGCGAATTTACGCAGATTTACCCGCAGCCTGGCTATGTGGAGCACGATGCCGTGGAGATCTTGCAGACGCAGCTTTACGCCATGCGGCAGGCGGTGCATGAGGCGGAGATCACCGCGGAGGACATCGCTGCCATCAGCATCACGAATCAAAGAGAGACCACCGTGGCGTGGGACAGCGAGACGGGTATCCCGATCTGCAACGCCATTGTGTGGCAGTGCCGCCGCACCGCGCCGGAATGCGAGCGGTTAACAGCCGAGGGACTTGAGGAGTACATTCATAAAACGACGGGACTCATCATCGACCCGTATTTTTCCGGCACCAAAATGAAGTGGATTTTGGATAACGTGCCGAAGGCCAAAGTGCTCGCGAAGGAGCATCGCCTGCGCTTCGGTACCATTGATACGTGGCTCATTTATTCGCTCACGGAGGGCGAAAGCTATGTGACGGACGTGACGAACGCTTCGCGCACCATGCTGTTTGACATTCAAAAGCTTGATTGGGACGAGAAAATGCTGAACGTGTTCGGTATCCCGCGTGACGCGCTGCCGAAAGTCGTGGATTCTTCCGGCGTTGTGGGCATGTGCTCCGAAACGATACTCGGTAGGAAAATTCCGATTGCGGGCATTGCGGGCGACCAGCACGCGGCGCTGTTTGGACAGTGCTGCTTTGATAAGGGCATGGCGAAAAATACATACGGCACGGGCTGCTTTGTGCTGATGAACACGGGTGATAAGCCGGTTTTCTCCGACCGGGGGCTTATTACGACGATCGGTTGGTGCGTGAATGGCGAGACGACCTATGCGCTTGAGGGCAGTGCGTTTAACGCGGGTTCGGCCATCAAATGGCTGCGCGATGAGTTGAAGCTTATCGCGAACCCGCAGGAAGCGGACCTTCTTGCGGAGACCGTGGAGGACGCAGGCGGCGCGGTGTTTGTGCCGGCGTTTACAGGGCTTGGCGCACCGTACTGGGATATGTATGCGCGGGGCGCACTGCTCGGCGTGACGCGCGGTACGTCTAAGGCGCACATCTGCCGCGCTGTGCTGGAAAGCATTGCGTATGAAAGCTATGACCTCGTGAAAGCCATGGAAGCGGGCAGCGGCACGGAAATTTCCGAGCTGCGCGTGGACGGCGGCGCATCGAGAAGCCGTTTTTTGATGCAGTATCAGGCAGATTTATTGCACTGCGCCGTGAGACAGCCGAAGTGTCTGGAGACCACCGCGCTCGGCTCCGCGATGCTGGCGGGGTTGGCCGTCGGTGTGTGGGAATCGCTGGATGAGCTTAGGACTGTGTGGAAGCTTAAAAATGCGTATGACCCGCAAATGGCAGCAGGCAGCGAAGCAAAAGCGCTGAAACGCTGGCATAAGGCCGTGGAAAGATCCATGGGTTGGGCGGACGGTTTGGATTAAGCCAAAGTCAAGCACAGCGAAGCGACGTAAAAGTTTTCGCCAGCCTTTTTCAAAAGGCTGTGGAATCCAAGGGTGAAACCCTTGGTCGAGCTCCGCAGAGCTCGAAATCCTTTTGCCTGCCATAAAATCAGGACAGGAGAGGGAACAGTCCAGTGGACTGTTCCCTCGTGGGAGACCCAATTAGGGGGTCTCCCAAAAGGCGTCCGCAAAGACGCCTTTAAAATACCAAACAAGCTAGCATAGAAGCACGCAGACCAAATTTTCTGCGTGCTTTCTTTTTGCCCAAAATCGAAGGAAGCTGTTTTGATTGCGGGAAGCAAAAATCCTGTTGACGGATAAAACAATATGTGATACTATATTATCACGTTAAATCAAAGTAATAGGGAGGCGACGGGATGATCGCAATTATAGATTACGGCGCGGGCAATATCCGCAGCGTGGAAAAAGCGCTTATGCATATCGGCTGCGAGGTCGAAGTCACACAGGACCCGAGCATTCTCATGAAAGCCGACGGCGCCGTGCTGCCGGGCGTCGGTTCGTTTGGCGACGCCATGCACGAGCTGCGCGGGAGAGAACTGGAAGCGCCGATTAAAGCGTTCGTCGCCTCCGGCAAGCCGTTTTTGGGCATTTGTTTAGGGCTGCAAATTCTGTTTGAGAGCAGCGAGGAATCCCCGGGCGTCTCCGGCCTGTCGCTTTTAAAAGGTAAGGTGCTGCGTATTCCTGCTGCGCCGGGGTTGAAAATTCCGCATATCGGGTGGAATTCGCTTGAAATCAAAAAGGACGGCGGGTTGTTCCGAAGCATTACGGGCGAGCCGTATGTGTACTTTGTGCATTCGTATTATTTAAAGGCCGAAGAGGATGTTGTGACCGCTGCGGCGCAGTACGGTGTGGAAATTCATGCGGCGGTGCAGAAAAATAACCTCATGGCATGTCAGTTTCACCCGGAAAAAAGCGGAGCGTTGGGACTGAAGCTGCTCGAAAACTTCGCTGCCATGACGCGGGGAAAGGGGGACGTGTAATGTACGCCAAACGCATTATCCCGTGCCTTGACCTTAAAAACGGCAGGGTCGTTAAGGGCACAAATTTCGTGAATTTACGCGATGCGGGCGACCCTGTGGAGGCCGCCGTCGAATACGACCGGCAGGGCGCGGACGAGCTTGTTTTGCTCGACATCACCGCGTCCTCCGATGCGCGCGGTATCATGCTGGATATCGTTTCCCGCGTGGCGAACAGCATATTTATCCCGTTTACGGTGGGCGGCGGCATCCGTACGGTAGAGGATTTCACGGCGCTGCTGCGCGCGGGTGCGGATAAGGTTTCGGTAAACTCCGCCGCGCTGAAAAATCCACAGCTCATTGCGGACGCGGCGTATAAATTCGGCAGTCAGTGCGTTGTGATGGCGATGGACGCGAAGCGCCGCCCGAACGGTGCGGGCTGGACGCTGTATTTAAACGGCGGCCGCGTGGACACGGGCATTGACGCCGTAGAATGGGCAAAGCGCGCGGAGAAACTCGGCGCGGGTGAAATTCTGCTGACGAGTATGGATTGCGACGGCACGAAGGCCGGGTATGACCTGGAGCTGACCCGCGCGGTTTCCGAAAGCGTGGGCATTCCGGTCATTGCATCCGGCGGTGCGGGCAGGATGGAGCACTTTAAGGACGCGTTTACAAAGGGTAAGGCGGACGCGGTTTTGGCGGCGTCACTTTTCCACTTCCGTGAGATCGGCATACCGGAGCTCAAGGGTTACCTTGCGGAAAACGGCATCCCGGTGCGCCGGTGAAATTTAATAGAATGATTGAAGGACACTCCCGCATATCTTTTGGTGCGGGGGTGTTTACTTATGAAAAGACATTTTCTTGGCTTCTGTTTGGCTGCTGTATTGCTGATCGGTGTGTTCTGTCCGCTTGCGCGTGCCGAGACGCCGGATTTCCTCGCGCAGGCTTTGGTGATGATGGAAGCCTCCACGGGTCAGGTGTTATACGAAAAGTCTGCCCATGTGCAGCGACCTTGTGCGTCCATCACGAAGGTGATGACACTTTTGCTCGTATTTGAGGCAATCGACGCAGGCACGCTGCACCTGGACGATGTGCTCACGGCCTCGGCGCACGCGGCGGGCATGGGCGGCTCGGACATTTGGCTCAAGGAGGGCGAGCAGATGACCGTAGACGACCTCATCAAAGCGTGCGTGGTGATGAGCGCGAACGACGCGGCGGTCGTTTTGGCGGAGGCAGTCGCGGGCAGCGAGGACGCATTTGTGGAGCGCATGAACGCCCGCGCGGCGGAGTTAGGCATGAACGACACCGTTTTTAAAAACTGCAACGGCCTTGACGAAGACGGGCACATTACGAGCGCCTATGATGTGGCGGTGATGAGCCGCGCGTTGATGCAGCACGAGAAAATATTTGATTACACGCTCATCTGGATTGATTATGTGCGTGACGGGCAGACGCAGCTTGTGAACACGAATAAGCTCGTGCGCACGTATGACGGCATTTTGGGGCTGAAAACCGGCACGACAAGTGCGGCGGGCAGCTGCATTTCGGCTGCGGCAGAGCGAAACGGTATGCGGCTCATTGCGGTAGTGCTCGGTGCGGAAAATACGAAAGACCGCTTTTCGGCCGCGTCTTCGCTGCTCGATTACGGCTTTGCAAACTGGAAGCTGACGACACCGGAGCTCCCGGAACTGCCCGAGCTGCCCGTTACGGGCGGCATGGTGAGCGCCGTTTCGCTTGCGTGTGAAGCCCCACGCGGCGTTTTAACAGCCTCGGGCGGCGCGGAGATCGGGATAAAGCTCATTTTGCCGGAAAACGTTCCTGCGCCGGTAGAACCGGGGGATGTGCTCGGTACGGCGGAGGTCGCGCTGAACGGCGACACGGTGCAGTCGCTCAAAATCACGGCGAAAACCGAAGCGCCCGCCATCACATTTTCTTCCGCATTGCAATATTTTTTGGCTTGTTTTTTCGCAGCAGAAGCGGCATGAAATCTGATTTGAAAAAAAACCTTCGTTAACTTTTCATGAAATCCGCGTTGTGCACTTGCAAAATGCGTCAAATTATTGTATGATGAAAGCACATAGATTTGACTTGTGGTGTACCTTGCATAGAGTGGGGCTGTGAAAACGGTTTCACACGTGCAAAAGCATCATCATGCAAATAGGAGGCAATAGAAATGGCATTGAAATTGGAATGCGGATACTTGAAGGGCTTTATCGGCGAGCACGAATACGCTGCAATGGCTTCTCAGGTTGAGAGTGCACATGCGCTTCTGGCATCCGGCAAGGGTCCGGGAAATGATTTCCTCGGCTGGGTGGACCTGCCCACCAATTACGATAAAGAGGAATTTGCACGCATCAAGGCGGCTGCGGAGCGCATCAAGAAGAACACGGATGTGTTTATCGTCATCGGCATCGGCGGCTCCTACCTCGGTGCACGCGCAGCAATCGAGTTCCTCAAGAGCGAGCACTACAATGCACTGAAGAAAGATACGCCGGACATCTATTTCACCGGCAACAGTATTTCTTCCACCGCGCTGGCGGAGTTGGTTGAGATCTGCGAGGGCAAGGATATTTCCATCAACATGATTTCCAAGTCCGGCACCACCACGGAGCCGGCTATCGCGTTCCGTGTTTTCCGCGAGATCCTCGAGAAGAAGTACGGCAAGGAAGAAGCAAAGAAGCGTATTTTCTGCACGACCGACAAAGCGCGCGGCACGTTGAAGCACCTTGCGGACGAAGAAGGCTACGAGACCTTCGTTGTACCGGATGATGTCGGCGGCCGTTACTCCGTTCTCACCGCTGTGGGTCTGCTGCCCATCGCTGTGGCCGGTGCGGATATCGACGCACTCATGGCGGGCGCACAGAAGGCACAGGCTGCCTACAACAACCCGAACATGGAAGAAAACGATTGCTACAAGTATGCTGCCATTCGCAACATTCTTTACAATAAGGGCAAGACGACCGAAGTGATGGTCAGCTACGAGCCGTGCTACACGCTCATGAACGAGTGGTGGAAGCAGCTGTACGGCGAGAGCGAGGGCAAGGACGGCAAGGGCCTGTTCCCGGCATCCGTTGTCTTCTCCACAGACCTGCACTCCATGGGTCAGTACATTCAGGATGGCAGACGCAGCCTCTTTGAGACCGTGATGCTGTTTGAGAAGCCGAAGCGCGAAGTTGTTATCGGCAACGACCCGGCAAACGTGGACGGCCTCAATTTCCTCGAGGGCAAGAGCATGGCGTATATCAACCGCAAGGCGTTTGAGGGCACCGTGCTGGCACACAACGACGGCGGCGTGCCGAACGTTGTGATCTCCGCTCCCGATTTCTCCGAGGATACCCTCGGCCAGATCATCTACTTCTTCGAGAAGGCCTGCGCCATCTCCGGCTATCTCCTTGGCGTGAACCCGTTCAACCAGCCGGGCGTTGAAAGCTATAAGAAGAACATGTTTGCTCTGCTCGGCAAGCCGGGTTACGAAGGCGAAAAAGAAGCACTGGAAGCAAGACTTTCCAAATAAAAAGGCGTAAATCCGCACCTGCGGAAAAAATACACAGGAGGACTTCACTATGATCACTCTTTTAATCGGCAAAAAAGGCTCCGGCAAAACCAAGAAGCTCATTGAGCTTGCAAACGAAGCGGTTCAGAACTCCAACGGCAACGTTGTTGTTATCGAAAAGGGCCTTAAGCTTACTTACGATATTTCCCACAAGGCACGTCTTGTTGACTCCGACGCTTACGGCATTGAGGGCCTGGACGCACTTGTAGGCTTTGTCAGCGGCATCTGCGCTGCAAACTACGATGTAACGGACGTTTTCGTTGACTCCACCCTGAAGATTACCGGCAAGGGCGTTGAGGAAGTTGAGACGCTCACCGCGAAGCTCAAGACGCTCAGCGAATCTTCCAACGTGAACATCTGCCTGCTCATTTCTGCTGACGCAGAGGAACTGCCGGCTTCCGTTCGGGAATTTGTCGCGAAGTAATTTCGGCCTCAAAAAGCCTTTGCACCGCCCGAAACAGTAACGAAAAGCCGTGCAAAAACGAAAAAAGCAACAGTGTTTCGGCGGAAACGACCCGCCGAACACTTTTTTTCGCGGCATAATGCCGAATTTTCAAATTTTTCTTGACAAAACCGCGCGTGGTATTTATAATATATCAAGTACGGTATGAGGAAAAACTATGCTTATCGATTTGAAAAAATATTTCTCGGGAGAGGATATTTCACAGGCGATCGATTATACGATCGATCTGTCGGAGGTGGAGATTGACGGCTGTAAGCCGTTTGTCACGCCGGTTCAGGTCAAGGGCAGCATCCGTTCGTTCGCTTCCAGTGCGGAGCTGAACGTGGAGGTGCGCTATGCGTATTCGATGCCGTGCAACAGGTGCTTGACGTTGACGCGTAAAGAGCTTTGTCACAACATTTCTCACGTGATTGTGAACAAGCTGAATGATGAAGAGGATTTTGAAGATTATATCGTGATTGAAGGCGATGAGCTGGATTTGGACGAGCTGATTTATTCCGATATCATCCTTTTGACGCCGACGAAATTCCTTTGTAAGGAAGACTGCAAAGGGCTTTGCCCCACTTGCGGCAAAAACCTGAACGAAGGCGACTGCGCCTGTGCAAAGCAGCAGACAGATCCCCGTCTGGAGGCTCTGCGGCAGCTGCTACAATAATTCCAGATAACCAAAGTTTTAGTTTAATATAAGGAGGTGCTGACGATGGCGGTACCCAAGAGAAAAGTGTCCAGTGCCAGACAGAATAAGAGACGTTCTAACGTGTGGAAGCTTAGCGCTCCTGCCCTTATGAAATGCCCGCAGTGCGGAGAGTATAAGACACCTCACAGGGTTTGCGGTAACTGCGGTTACTACAACGGCAGAGAAGTTGTTAAGAAGGAAGCATAATTTTGCCTGAAACAATAATTGTGCCAGATAGAGAAGGGGCATTTGCGTGCTCCTTCTCTATTGTTTTGTTGGCATTTTTTGGTGCCGAGCCGTAAAACAGCGGCAAATTTCGCGCATACTACCCCAAAACGGAAGGGAGAAAAGCTGTGGCAGTTGAAATTTTCGGCGTGGATAAAAACAGCCTTGCCGAGCGGGCGGGCATAAAGCCGCACGATAAGCTTATTTCAATCAATGGGCATGACATCACGGATATTCTCGATTTCCGTTTTTACGAGACGAACACCCATCTGCATGTGGTATACGAAACGGCGGAGGGTGAGCGGCGCGAAGAGAAATTCGTAAAGCCGCAGTACGGCGCACTGGGCCTTGCGTTTGAAACGTATCTTATGGACAGGCAGCGCTCCTGCCGCAACAAGTGCGTGTTCTGCTTCATTGACCAGCTGCCGCCCGGCATGCGCGAAACGCTCTATTTTAAGGATGATGATGACCGCCTTTCGTTTTTGTTCGGCAACTACATCACGCTGACGAACATTGATGAGCGTGAGATCGACCGTATCATTGAAATGCGCATCAGCCCCATTAATATTTCCGTGCATACGATGAATCCTACGCTGCGCTGCAAGATGATGCACAACCGCTTTGCGGGCGACGCGCTGCGTTTTGTGCGCAAGCTGGCGGAGCACAACATCAAGCTGAATTGCCAGATCGTGCTGTGCCCGGGGCTGAATGACGGCGAGGAGCTGGAATTTACGCTTTCCGAAATGTACGCGCTCGGCGAGAGCTTACAGAGCGTCGCCTGCGTGCCGGTCGGCGTGACGCGCTACCGCGAGGGGCTGTATCCGCTGGAGACGTTTAACAAGGATACGGCGCGCGCGGCGATCGAGATTTTGGAGCAGTGGGGCGATAAATTCAAGGCAGAGCGCGGCTCGAGAACCGTGTTCCCGAGCGACGAGTTCTACCTCATTGCAAAGCGCGAGCTGCCGCCGTATGAATTTTACGAGGACTTCCCGCAGATTGAAAACGGCGTGGGTATGCTGCGCGACTTAGAAGAGGAATTCTCCTGGGCGGTTGAAGACGAGCCGGAGCGCGACATAAAGCGCCGCGTGACGATCCCGACGGGCGAAGGCGTGTATGCGTTTATGGAGCATGTGATGGACTTTGCGCGCGAAAAATTTCCGGGGCTCGAGATCAACCTTGTGCCTGTGCACAACGATTTCTTTGGCGGTACGGTCAACGTGACCGGGCTGCTCACGGGGCGTGACCTTGTGAACCGCTTGAGCCGCGAAAACCTTGGCGACGCAATTTTACTTGCACCGTCCATGCTTATGGCGGACGAAGATATTTTCTTAGACGATATGACCGTGCAGCAGCTCAGCGAAAAGCTGGGTGTGCCGGCTTACAGAATGCATAAAGACGCCGCAGGCGAGCTCAAGGACATTTTGGGCACTGCGGAGTAAGGAAAAAAGAAGGAGGAAAACCGTATGTCAAGACCTATTGTAGCCATCGTGGGCCGACCGAACGTCGGTAAATCCACGCTGTTCAACAAGCTGATCGGGCAGCGCCTTTCCATCGTGGAGGACACGCCGGGCGTGACGCGTGACCGCATTTTCGGCGAGTGTGAATGGAAAAACAGAAAGTTTTCACTGGTAGATACGGGCGGCATCGAGCCGGAATCGAAGGATATTATTTTGTCCCAGATGCGCACGCAGGCGCAGATTGCCATTGATTCTGCGGACTGCATCATTTTCGTGACCGATGTGCGCACCGGCATGGTCGCAACGGACCTCAACATCGCACAGATGCTCCAGCGCAGCAATGTGCCGGTCATCGTGTGCGTCAATAAGTGCGATACGCTGGGCGACCCGCCGGCGGATTTTTATGAGTTTTATAACCTCGGCCTCGGCGACCCTATTCAGGTGTCTTCCGTGCACGGACACGGCACGGGCGACCTGTTGGATGCCGTCCTCGAGCATCTGCCGGAGGAAAAGGAAGAGGAGGACGAGGGCGAGATCATCAAGGTCGCCGTCATCGGCAAGCCGAACGTCGGCAAATCTTCCCTTGTGAACCGCGTTTCCGGCGAAAACCGCTGCATCGTTTCCAACATTGCGGGTACGACGCGCGACGCGGTGGATACCACCATCGAAAACAAGTACGGCGTATTTACGTTCATCGATACTGCCGGCCTGCGCCGCAAGAGCAAGGTGGAGGATTCCATTGAGCATTACAGCAACCTGCGCGCCGAAATGGCGGTGGACAGGGCAGACGTGTGCGTCATCCTCATCGATGCCACGGTCGGTTTTACGGAGCAGGACTCCAAGGTTGCCGGCATCGCGCACGAAGCGGGCAAGGGCTGCATCATTGCGGTCAACAAGTGGGACGCCGTTGAAAAAGACGACAAAACCATGCAGGAATATAAGACGAAGCTTGAAAAGGACTTTTCCTTTATGTCCTACGCGCCGATCATCTTCATCTCCGCGCAGACCGGCCAGCGACTTGACCGCTTGTTTGAACTCATCCACAAGGTTGCTTCCAGCAACGCAATGCGCATTACGACCGGCACCTTGAACGACATTCTGGCACAGGCAACGGCACGCGTACAGCCGCCGACCGATAAGGGCAAGCGCCTGAAGATCTACTACATGACGCAGGCTTCTACCAGACCGCCTACGTTCATTTGCTTTGTAAATTCCAAAGAGCTTTTCCACTTCTCGTACCAGCGCTATCTGGAGAACCGCATCCGCGAGATCTTCAGCTTAGAGGGCACGCCGGTGCGCATGATCGTGCGCGAGCGCGGCGATAAGGCAGACTGACGGGGAAGGACTTGATCTACATGGAAAATTTCGGTTCTTTAATTTTGCCGCTGCTGCTTTCGGCGCTTGTGGGGTATCTGCTTGGCAGTATCAGCTTTGCCATTTTGCTGACCAAAGCGTTTGCGCACGAAGATGTGCGCGCGCACGGCAGTGGTAACGCGGGTGCAACGAACGTGCTGCGCGTGGCGGGCAAAAAAGCCTCTGCGCTGACGTTTCTGCTCGATTTCTGCAAGTGTGTTGCGAGCGTTTTGGTCGGCTATTTTCTTGTAAAGCACGCGTGCGTTGCAAACGGCGTAGACCCCGAAATGGCGCGCCTTGGCATGTATGCGGCGGGCTTTTGCTGCATGATCGGCCACATGTACCCGCTGTACTTCGGCTTCCGCGGTGGCAAGGGCGTTGTGACCACGGCTGCGATGATGCTTTTGCTCGACTGGCGCGTGTTCCTCATTTGCTTTGCGGTGTTCCTTCTGGTGTTCCTGAAAAAGCGCATGGTCTCGCTTTCGTCTATTACGGCAGCGGCGATCTATCCCGTTGTGACGTTCTGTATGACGTATTTTGTGGACTGCTGCGTGGGCGGGCTGCCGGTGCTTTACGTTGTAATGGCAACACTTGTGGCGGCACTGATCGGCGCTACCGTTATCATCAAGCACCGCGCGAATATTAAGCGCATCCGAAACGGCACGGAATCTACGATCTCCTTTAAGAAAAAGTAAGTGTAAAGCGCAGTACCTATACAGAAAGAGACGCGCAGATGGCCGGGTTTGGCGCTTTTCGTTTACATAATCTTGGAAAAACCTTCCAAATAGCCTGTGGCTTCTTGACAATTTTTCCATTGTGTATTATTATGTTTACTGGTCATACTATATTTTGCGATCACTTTTTCTTTAAATAGATGCGGCAGTGTATGTTTTGTTTTAGACTGCCTTAGTTTTTTGCGCACGGCATTGGGCTTTTTTCGTACCCGCGCTGTGTAGCTGCCCAATCGGCGGCAGCCCGTTTCAGGAATAAATCAGTCGGTCACGGACCGGCGGGCATAACGAAAGATCCTACTTCGTGCAGCGCGTTGCGGCGCTGTGTGGCGGCAGGCAGTGTGCCTTTGACTGCCGAGGATATGCCGCGCCCGCAGAAAGGAAAATTACAGTGGATAAATTTATCATCAAGGGCGGAAAGCGCCTGCACGGTGAGGTTGTCATCAGCGGCGCGAAAAACGCGGCTGTGGCGATCATTCCGGCCGTAGCCATGGCGGAATCTCCCTGCCGTATAGAGAACGTACCGAACATTTCCGATGTGAAGCTCAGTGCACGCATCCTGACCGAGATGGGCGCGACTGTGCGCTGGCTCGGCAAGAATACCGTGGAGATCGACCCGACCACCATCCACACGAACGTGGTGCCGAGCGAGTTGGGCCGCAAAATGCGTGGCTCTTACTACAATATCGGCGCTTTGCTCGGCCGCTGCTCCAAGGCCATTGTGCCGCTTCCAGGCGGATGCGATTTCGGCGTGCGCCCTATTGACCAGCACATCAAGGGCTTTAAGGCGCTGGGCTGCACGTACAGCCTCAACGACGGCATGATCGAGGTCTCCGCAAAGGAGCTGCGCGGTGCGCACATTTACCTTGACATGGTCACCGTCGGTGCAACGATGAATATTATCCTTGCGGCCGTAAAGGCAAAGGGCCTTACGGTTATTGAAAATGCCGCGCGCGAACCGCACGTGGTCGATCTTGCGAACTTCTTAAACTCCATGGGTGCGAACATCAGCGGCGCCGGTACGGACGTCATCAAGATTCGCGGCGTGGAACATTTGAAGGGCATTACGTATTCGATTATTCCGGATCAGATTGAAGCCGGCACGTATATGGCGGCTGCGGCTGCAACGCGCGGCGATGTGCTTGTGAAAAACGTGACGCCGAAGCACTTGGAATCCATCACGGCGAAGCTGATGGAGATGGGTGTGACGGTCGTGGAATATGACGACGCGGTGCGCGTGCGCTGCGACGGCCCGCTGAGTAAGTGCAACGTGAAAACGATGCCGCACCCGGGCTTCCCGACGGACATGCAGCCGCAGATCGCGGCGCTGCTCTCCATTGCGCAGGGCACGAGTATTTTAAACGAGAGCGTGTGGGAAAACCGTTTCCGCTATGTGGAAGAGTTGAAGCGCATGGGCGCACAGATCACCGTAGAGGGCAAGAGCGCCATTATTGAGGGCGTGGAATACCTGAAGGGCGCACCGGTGCGTGCGACCGATCTGCGTGCGGGCGCGGCGATGATCATTGCCGGTCTTGCTGCGCATGGCGTGACGAAGATTGAGGACATTGAGCACATTCAGCGCGGCTATGAGGACATTGTGGAGAAGTTCGTCGGCCTTGGCGCGGACATGTATTTGATGCTCGATCCCACAAACAGCGATACCGCAAAGATCGGTTAAAACCGTATACAGACCGTTTCGCCCCGACAAAACCTTGTCAGGGCGTTTTTTATGAAAACAGGGAGGGTGCAAATGGCAGAGCTTTGCCCGCTGTTCAGCGGCAGCACGGGAAACAGTTATTATATCGGTTCAAAATCTTCGGGCATTTTGGTGGATATCGGACGCAGTTGCAAGCAAGTGACGACTGTCATGCAGCGCTGCGGTATAGACCCGCTTTCCGTGCAGGGCATCCTCATTACGCACGAGCACAGCGACCACATCAGCGGTCTGCGTGTGTTCGCTTCCAAATACCATATTCCCGTGTTTGCCTCTAAGGGCACGCTGGGGGCCTTGGAATCGATGGGAATTTTAAACGACAAATATCCCGCCTACACGATTGAAGACACGTTAGAGCTCGCCGGAATGCACGTAAACGCGTTCCGCACGCCGCATGACTGCGCGGAGAGCTTCGGCTACCGCATAGAAGCCGAAGATGGACACACCGTCACTGTCGCGACGGACATTGGACACATCACGCCGGAGGTGGAAGAGAACCTGCACGGCACAGATCTTGCGGTCATCGAATCGAACCACGATATCGGTATGCTGCGCACGGGGCCGTACCCGTACAGCTTAAAGCGGCGCATTTTATCGGACTTCGGGCATCTCTCAAACACCGCGTGCGCCGACCTGCTGCCGGAGCTTTTTGAAGACGGCACAAAGCACTTTTTGCTGGCGCATTTGAGCCGCGAGAACAACACGCCGGACATTGCGCGGCAGACCGCCGTTTGCGGCATGCAGATGGCGGGCGTGGAAAATGCGGAGGACTACATATTGCAGGTCGCGCCGATCGAAAACCTAACCGGCGGCGCCATCACATTTTAACATAGGGAGACAATATGCTGGAGGTAAAGCTGATTTGCATCGGTAAGCTCAAAGAAAAATATTGGCGTGACGCCGTGCAGGAATACGCAAAGCGACTTTCCGCATTCTGCCGGTTCCAGATCATCGAACTGAACGAAGCGCGCCTGCCGCAGGATCCGAATGCGGCGGAGATTGCAAAGGCGCTCGGCGAGGAATCGAAGGCGATTTTGGCGGCGGTGGGGCGCAGCGCGCTTTACACGCTGTGTATTGAGGGCAAGCTTGTCTCCTCCACGCAGCTCGCGCAGCAGATCGACGCGGCGGCCGTGAACGGGGAGAGCAGCTTAGCGTTCGTCATCGGTTCGTCACACGGGCTGGACGACAGCGTGAAGCAGGGCTCGAAGCGCATTTCCATGTCGCCGATGACGTTTCCGCACCAGCTGGCACGCGTTATGCTGTGTGAGCAGCTGTACCGCGCGTTTTCCATCAACGCGGGCACAAAGTACCACAAATAATTTGAACACGAAAGGTTGAACGATATGATTAAGATCGAACGCACAAGCGTCATGAACTTTGAAAACGCCATCAGAGGCGCACGCAACCCCATGAACAGCTGGGGCCGCATGGACAGCCACACCGAGCCGGACGGCACGTTCGTTTTCGGCGAAAACGACCTGAGCCTTGCAAAACGCTTGTGCAAGGCGGGCACGGATCACCGCAAATTCATCCGTCAGATCTTCGTTTCGGTCGACCTCACCGCGCCGATCTACTGGTGGAAGGAATTCGACACATATAAGGTGGGCACCGTGGCGAACTCCACGAGCACGATGCACAAAATTCAGGCGAAGACGTTTGAAGAAGCGGACTTCAGCTGTGACCGCATGGTGCCCGCGGCAAAGGAGAGCCTGATGCAGACCATTGGCGTGCTGGAAAAGCTGCGCGTGGAATTTGTGGAGACGAAGGACAAAGACCTTTGGTACAGCCTCATTCAGCTTTTGCCTTCGAGCTACAACCAGATGCGCACCTGTACCATGAGCTACGAGAACATTGCGAACATGTACTTTGCGCGCCGCCACCACAAGCTGGACGAGTGGCATGTGTTCTGCGCATGGGCAGAGGAACTGCCGTATTTTAAGACGCTGTTTATTGAAAACGACGCGTAAAAAGGCGTAAAACACAGAAGATCGGTAGGTAAAATGCGCTGCCGGTCTTCTTTTTATTTCTAAAATGTGAATTTTTTGAAAAAACTGCCTCGTTGGTAGTTTTTTTATTCCAAATCCCTTGACAAATTGCAAAAATAAAAATATACTGATATTACTTTCGACAGGATTAGTTGAAACAATATGGGATATGAAAATTGTCAGGAGGATATAGCATGAAAAGAAAAAAACCATATATCCGTTTAACGAATTCCGAATTTGCGATGATGCAGCTCCTTTGGGAGGCCGGCCGTCCGTTGAACCGCGCAGAGATCATGGAGATTGCGCTGCGTGACCCGGAGAATCCGCTGTTTGCGAAGAACTCCTTCCACGTTATCATCAACAATCTGATCGGTTACCAGTTCATTGCAGCTTTCATCAACGACGGCCCCGGCAGAAAGAATGCCCGCCGCTTTGCGCCTTTGCTGACCCGCAATGAATATGCCGGTTTGCAGATTGCTACGACGGAGCACTACAAGGCTTCCGATATTCCGGAGATTGTTGCCGCTATCTTTAAGTACACGAAGGACGCGAATAAGGAAGAGCTTCTCCCGAAGATTGAAGAAGCTGTGCGCCGCTGCAAGTAAACGGAAAACAACATGCGCTATGAAGACGGCAGGGGTTGCTCTGTCGTTTTTCTTTTTTACAAGAATTCGACCGGAAAGCGCCTGAATATACAGAATTATATAATTGTATGCAAATTTGATATAATGAGAAGCGAAATTGACTGAACGGATTTTTAAAAAGGACAATAGTTGTTGCCACAAAAGTACAATCAGTGAGTTTTTATATTACTTTTTTCTGTTATTGTCATAAAGAAAGAAGCGGAGATGCCCTTAAAAACCGGGGCGTCTCCGCTTTTTGCATGCAAGTAGAGTTTAAAGTGTCAGTTTCATGCCGTCGTAGGATATTTCGATGTCGTGCGGCGCGGCAAGTTCTACGAGCTCGTCATACAGAAGATGACCGTTGTGCGAGAAGTGGTTCATCACGCAGTGCGTGTGTTTGTCAACAATACCGAGCGCTTCGAGCTCCTCCTTGAGGCGGATGACCTCCGGCGCGCCCATGTGCGTGCTTTTAAAGCCGCAGTCTTCATAGCCGAGCGTAGTGTCGAAGCTGAAAAGATCGGCGGGCTTTTTCTGCGCCTTGAGGTAATCCCACACCTCCGGAAAATAGTAGCCGCTGTCGTGCATATAGAAGATAGATTTATCCTCGCGTGTATCGACAATGTGGTACACGAACGGCTGGTGCGAGGGGTTCATGTGGTTTGCGGGCAGCGGCGTTACACGGTAGGGACCGGCTTCCACGGTCTCAAACGGCTTTAAGATGTGCCAGTGCATGGCGCTGTTGCTTTTTTCGTCAATTTCCCAATCGGCACAGCGGCGGAAATAATCGTAGGTCTCCTGTGCGCAGTAGATTTCAAGCTCGGGGCTGATCATCTCAAGGCTGTAAACGGAGCCGCGCACGGTGAGCTCCTGTGGGTAGAAATGATCCATGTGAAAGTGCGTGACGAACAGATACTTCACACGGCTGAGATCGAGATTATTCATGAGCTTGTGCATGTAGGTATCCGGCGGCAGGTCGAGCAGAAGATTGTCGTTGACGATAGCCTGCGAGCGTGTGCGGATGTTTTTGCCGCCGAGGCGCTGCGCCTCTAAGCAATATTTGCAGCGGCAGAATACGGCAGGCCAGCCCTCTGCGGCGGCGGTGCCAAGATATTGAAACTGCATTTTGTACCTCCCAAATCGAGAATAGACTTTTCTATTTGATTATACGGGCGAAAGGACGGAAAAACAAGGGTAATTCCGTACAAGAAAAACGTCGTGCAGTACCGCACATAGCACAATGAAAAACGCCTAAAGCGTTTCAGCCTTAGGCGTTTGCCGGAAAACGGAGATTTTTATGCGTCGATCTTCATGTCGCCGTCCTTGACCCAGCCGATCTTGCGGAAGATGAGGTCAAAGACAAAAGAAAGCACAGCCGGGAGCACGAAGCAGATGAGCACAAGGCCCAGCCAGTCCATAGCGGTGACGGCTGTTTTGGCACCGGCAGCGATGTCGTTCAGCCAGCCGGTGTAAACGCCGATCTGACCCACAAGGCCGCAGGTGCCCATGCCGCTGGAGATCGGTGCGCCGTTCATCTGCATGCCGAAAATGCATGTCGCGATGGGGCCTGTCACAGCGGAAGCAAGCGTAGGCGCAAGCCAGATGCGCGGGTTCTTGATGATGTTCGGCACCTGCAGCATGGAAGTGCCGATGCCCTGCGCAAAGAAGCCGCCCCAGCCGTTATCGCGGAAGCTGATGACCGCAAAGCCGATCATCTGCGCACAGCAGCCTGCAACGGCCGCGCCGCCCGCAAGGCCCGTTAAACCGAGCGCCGCGCAGATGGCCGCGCTGGAGATTGGCAGCGTCAATGCAACGCCGACGATGACGGAAACGAGAATGCCCATGAGGAACGGCTGCTGGGTGGTTGCCCACATGATGAGGTTGCCCACGCTGGAAGCCGCCGTGCCGATGTACGGCGCGAATAAGTACGCGAGGCCGCAGCCCGAAAAAATAGTGACGAGCGGCGTGACGATGATGTCTACCTTCGTCTTTTTGCTGACGAGCTTACCGAGCTCTGCCGCGATGATGGCGAGCACGAGCACCGCGAGAGGACCGCCTGCGCCGCCGAGCGTGTTTGCCGCGCCGCCGACTGCGACGAGCGAGAACAGTACGAGCGGGGGCGCCTGCAGCGCGTAGCCGATGGCGACCGCCATAGCGGGACCGGCTGCGGACTTTGCATACCCGCCAATCTCATCGAGCAGCGGAATGTTAAGCTGTGTGCCGAGCGTGGAAATGATGGTGCCGATGAGCAGGGAAGCAAAAAGCCCCTGTGCCATGGCGCTCATGGCATCGATAAAGTAGCGGTGCAGATACACCTTGACTTTGCTTTCTTTTTTGGAAGAAGTTCCCTCCATTTTTGTTCAATCCTTTCTTTTTACGGAGCGCAAAAGGTTCTCCGGCGCTCCTGGGTTTTACGCAAACGTGCGCTGCGCAGAATACGCGAGAAAGAATCTATATTGACTATGTTGCCGTCTGCCTCTGTCCGTTTTCGGAAGAACGCTGCGCCGCCGGGGGATTCCCGGGCTATTTGGTCACAGCGGCCGCGTAATGGCGGTACATTGGCAGGCGGCCGTTTGGGTTACGCGTTAAAGAATACCACAAATTTCCCCTGTTTGCAAGGCGGCTGCAAAAAGACGGAGTTTTCCATAGTTTCCTTTGCAATCGGAGGCGAAATATGGTATACTATATTACTGAGCGGATTACGGTTTAGACCGAAAGGAAATTTATACAGACGCGTGTTAAATGCGTGGGAAACCGCGCGCGGAGAGGAGTTATAAGATGGAAAACAAAAAGTATGTCATCGGCGCTGACATCGGCGGCACGACGGTGAAGCTTGGTTTATTTGAGGAAGACGGCACTTTGCTTGAAAAGTGGGAGATTCCGACCGTGATTGAGGGCGACGGCACGGCGGTGCTGCGTGATATTGCGGCGGAAATTCAAAAGTGCAGGGAAAAGCACAACATTCCCGCAGACGGCATTTTGGGCGTGGGCGCGGGCATCCCCGGGCCGGTGACGGCGGACGGTGTGGTGCACCGCTGCGTGAACCTCGGCTGGGGCGTATTTGATGTGCGCACGGCGCTGGAAGAGACCGTAGGGCTTCCGGTTGTGGTCGTGAACGACGCGAATGCTGCGGCGATGGGTGAAGCCTGGAAAGGCGGCGGCCGTGGCAGCGAGAACGTGGTATTCATCACGCTCGGCACGGGTGTCGGCGGCGCGGTCATTTCGGATGGACGCATGGTGGCAGGCGCAAACGGCGCGGCGGGTGAGTTCGGCCACATGACGATTAACCCCGCGGAGACGGAGACGTGCGCGTGCGGCCGCCGCGGCTGCGTGCAGCAGTACGTTTCGGCCTCGGGCATTGCGAGACTGGCACGAAAATACCTTGCCGAACACGAGGGAGAAAGCGCTTTGCGGAGTGTCGAGAAGCTCACAACAAAAAACGTGTTCGATGCCGCTAAAAACGGAGACAGCGCTGCAAACGCAATCTTAGAGAATGTGTACGATGCGTTCGGCTACGCCATCTCTGCCGTGTGCACGGTGGCAGACCCCGAGGTCGTCGTCATCGGCGGCGGTGTCTCGAAAGCGGGCGAGATGCTCGTAGAAGGCGCGAAGAAAGGCTTCTTGAAATACGTATTTTACCCGAGCACCGACGTTCGGTTCAACTTGGCCGTGCTCGGCAACGATGCCGGCATTTACGGCTGCTGCAAGCTGCTTTTGGACAGCCTTGCGTGATAAAAACGGAAAGGATAGGGAGAAATGGATAATTCCAAAACAGAGCTGTTTGAATCGATGCCGATCCCGAAGGCGGTCGTAACGCTTTCGGTGCCGTCGGTCATCAGCTCGCTTGTGATGGTCATTTACAGCCTTGCCGATACGTTCTTTGTCGGCATGATGAACGACCCGGTGCAGAACGCCGCTGTTACGCTGGCGGCACCGCTTCTGCTGGCGTTTAATGCCGTCAACAACCTGTTCGGCATCGGCAGCTCCAGCATGATGAGCCGCGCACTCGGACGTAAAGACTACGATACCGTGTACCGCAGCTCGGCGTTCGGATTTTACGCGTCTTTGATTTGCAGCCTGCTGTTTTCTTTGCTGTACGGCGTATTGCAGTCGCCGATCTTGGTGATGCTCGGCGCGAATGCCGAAACGATGCAGGCAACGGCGGATTATTTGTTCTGGACTGTGCTGCTCGGCTCCGCGCCGTCCATTTTGAATGTCGTGCTGGCGTACCTTGTGCGCGCGGAGGGCTCTTCGCTGCACGCGAGCATCGGCACCATGTGCGGCTGCCTGCTGAACATTGTGCTGGACCCGATTTTCATCCTGCCGTGGGGTCTGAACCTCGGCGCAGCGGGCGCGGGCTGCGCGACCTGCCTTTCCAACACCGTGGCGTGTCTCTACTTCTTCGTGCTGCTGTTCGTGAAGCGCGGCAAGACGTACGTGTGCATCAAGCCCTCCATGTTCCGCCCATCGAAACAGATTGTCAAGGGCGTGTGCGGCGTGGGCATCCCGGCTTCCATCCAGAACCTTTTGAATGTGACCGGCATGACCATTCTCAACAACTTTACGTCCGCGTATGGCTCTGATCCGGTGGCGGCCATGGGCATCGCGCAGCGCGTCAACATGGTGCCGTTCCAGATTGCAATGGGCTTTTCGCAGGGCATTATGCCGCTGATCAGTTATAACTACGCGAGCGGCAATATCAAGCGCATGAAAAAAACGTTTACATTTACGGCGAAAATTTCGCTTGGCTTTATTCTGGCCGTGATGCTGACGTTCGTGGTTGCGGCGGAGCCGATTATCTCCATGTTCATGAAGAACGAGAGCATCGTCGCGTACGGCGCGGCGTTCCTGCGTGGCTTCTGCTTTGCACTGCCGTTCTTGTGCATCGATTTCCTCGCGCTAGGCGTGTTCCAGTCGTGCGGTATGGGTATGAAATCGTTCATATTCGCTGTTGTGCGCAAGATCGTGCTAGAGATTCCCGCGTTGTTTGTGCTGAACTGGCTGTTCCCGCTGTACGGCCTCGCGTATGCGCAGTTCGTCGCAGAGCTGATCCTCGGTACCATCGCCGTTGTCGTGCTTGTGAGAATGTTCCGCAGGCTCGAAAGAGAACATGCCGCACCGTATGTGAGCGATTCGGAAAGCGTGAAGTAACACCGTTCTGCCGGGAAGCGTGGCTAAAAGTTTTCGCCAACCTTTAGAAATGGAATATAAAGCTAAAAAAGGAACGGTTTGTACACCGTTCCTTTTTGCATACACCGAAAATAACGCTTGACTTTTTGCTTTCTATCCGTTATTATGAAAATAGTAATTATTATTATTTTGATAGGAGGAGCAAAATGAATAACAAAGCGTTTTATAATTTGACATACGGCGTGTTTTTGTTGGCGGCAAAAGCGGAGGAAAAGGCGAACGCCTGCATTGTGAATACCGGCGTGCAGGTCGCGGGGAGCCCTGTACGCGTGGCGGTTTCCGTGCTGAATACGAATTACACCTGCGCGCTTATTAAGGAAAGCGGGCGGTTTACGTTGAGCGCGTTGGATGACAGCTGCTCGTTTGAGACCATTAAACACTTCGGTATGCAGAGCGGTCGCGACGTCGATAAGCTGGACAGCCTGCCGATGCCGACAGACGAAAGTGGCGTACCGTATCTGAACTGGAGCACCTGCGCGCGGTTCAGCGGCAAGGTGACGCACAGTGTTGACCTCGGCACGCATACGCTGTTCATTGCAGAGGTGACGGAAGCCGAGGTATGCAGCGACCGCGCTCCGCTGACATATGCGGATTACCAGAATAAGCTGAAGCCGAAGTCGGAGAAGGTCGAGCGAGAGCAGAAGATCGTCGGCTGGCGGTGTAAAATTTGCGGGTATGTGTATGAGGGCAGCGCGCTGCCGGAGGACTACGCATGTCCGTTGTGCGGGCACGGAACGGATGATTTTGAGCCGGTTTATGAAGCGTAAAGGAAAAAGGAACGGTTTGCACGCCGTTCCTTTTTGCATGTCCTATTAAAATTTACAGCGATATTTCACGGGCGTGAAGAGCGAATGGTGTAAAGCCCGGTGCTTCCTTACCGAATGGCTTTTTGCTTATCTGCAATGCGCAGGAAGAGGAAGCCGAGCGCAAAGAACACTGCGAGACATGCCACCGCCACGTTGATGGTGCCGCCTGCAAGCTTTACGGCTGCGATGACCGCAGAGCCGAGGAAGGACGCGCCTTTTGAGAAAATATCGTAGATACCGAAGTATTCGCCGGAGTTTTCCGCCGGGATGATCTTGGAGTAATACGAGCGCGAGAGCGACTGGATGGAGCCCTGGAAGCAGCCGATGAAGAACGCCAGAATCGCGAAGTGCAGGAGACTGCTGAGCATGAGCGCGTACAGCGCGATGCCGAAATAGCCCGCAATACAAACGAGAATGAGCGTGACGGTGTTGTATTTTTTCGAGAGCTTTGCGAAGACGAGCGAGCCGCCGAACGCAACGACCTGCGTTGCGAGCAGGAAGACGACCTGACCGACCGTGTTGAGGTTCAGGTCTGTGCCGATATTGATGGCGTTATCGATGATGGTGCCCACGCCGTCTATGTACAGGAAGAATGCGATGAGGAAGAACAGCACCTTTTTGTCGTGCGTCGCGATGTTTTTGAGGGTGTGGAAGATTTCCGCGAACGCCTTGCGGATATCATGCCCCTCGGTTTCCACATAGTTGCGCTGCTTAAAGCCGCGAATGAGCGGAATGGTGACGAGCAGCCACCACACGGCAGTCACCGTGAAGCCGATGCCTTTAGAGAGCATATCCGGCAGCACGCCGACCATATCGGGCCCAAGCACATAGGCGATGAGCGCGATGAGGAACGGGATGCACGAGCCGATGTATCCCCATGCAAAGCCGTAGGACGAAACCTCGTCCATGCGTTCTTCGCTGGTGATGTCGTTCAGCATGGAATCATAGATGGTCAGCGACGCGCTGTAACAAATCTTCGTGAACACAAAAATGATGAGGAACAGCAGCCAGCCGGTGATGAAGCCGTTTAAAATGCAGCCGAAAATGCCGAGCGTTGCCGCTGTGGCGAACAGCACCTTTTTCTTATCTTTGTGGTCGGCGAGCACGCCGAAGATCGGCCCTAAAAGCGCCACGATAACGGTGACGACCGCCACGGCGATGGAATAATACGCCGTTGCCTGATGCGAGTTGATCTGTCCCGGCGCAGTGCCGATGGCGAGGCTCTTGAACCAGATAGGGATGAGCGAGCAGGAGAGCATGGTGAACGCGGAGTTGCCCACGTCGTAGAGCACCCATGCGAATTCCTGTTCCGTCAGCCCGCGGAAGACCTTGAGCCGGTTGAGTGCGTGAAAAATTGATTTCATGTGAAGACCTTACTTTCTTTTTAAAATCAGGTGCGTGCTTTCGGTCTTACATTGTAGCGCCGCCCTGTTAAATCCGTGATGTCGGTTTGTAAAGGGGAGGAAAATTATGCACTCCTCTTTGTCCATTGTGCCCCTCTAAGCTTTACAAAAATTATCACTGTGTCTATTTTATCATAGATACGAACAAAATGCTATAAAATTATTTTTGCATCGATAGAAATTCGGGCAGAATATAACACAATATACAAAAAAGAGCGGGGGGCCCTCGCTCTTTCCGAATTTATATGTATGGTTTATGTATCGAGGCGCTCTAAATCGGCGCAGATGCGGTCGATGATCTCGTCCTGCATCATGTCGGGCGTGAGGGCCTGCTCGTTTAATGCGGGGGCGTAGTCCTTTTCGTTCCACCAGCTGCGCATTTCCTTTTCGCCGAACTCCGTGCGCTTGTCCTTCGTTTGGTGGCGGCGGAGCGTCTCCTCAAACGGGAGGTCAAAATAGTACGCGCAGATATTTTCGCCGTAGAGCGCTTTTGCGGCATCGAAAAGCGGGGTGTACCATCGGCTGTTCAAAATGCCTTCTAAAATGACGAGCTCGTTGTGCGCGTGGCCGTACTCAAGCAGCATGATGAGCACGTCGTTTGCGCGGGTGCCCGCGCCGTCGTTCGTCTTTAAGATGTCGCGGCGGATGACATCTTGGGACAGTAGCATGGTGTTTTTGCCGAACTTTTCCTGTAACGCTCTTGCGATGGTCGTTTTGCCGCTGCCGCTGTTGCCGCGCAGGGTGATGAGTTTTTTCATGTGGTGTGCTCCTTTACGCTTTTTTTGATGGGATGGCGAATGACCGTTTTCCACTTTTCCGGCGCGACCTTACGGGCATCGCTGAGGTAGATCTCGTGGTGCAGGCGCGCGGCGGTAAAGTCGTTTATATAGCCGTTTTCGGCGAGAAACGTGTCCATCAGCGCCACAGATGCGGGCTCATCGTCAAACGCGCCGTGGTGCATGATCTGCACGCAAAGGCCCTCGTCGATCGTCAAAAACTCCGCTTTGCTGCAATCAAGCTTTTTCTTCTTTTCGGCGGTCTGCACGGCCCAGGCGAAATCATCCGGCGTGATGAAATCCGGCAGGCGGATGACGGAGACCCAGTGGAAAGCAGATTTATCGGCATAATCGATGCTGTCCGTATTCTCCTGCCACCAAAAGCCCTCAAGCGGCGGCACGACATACTCGAAAAAGCCCTCGATGCGGTGGTCGGTCTTGTAGCTCATTTTAAGCGTGTAGGCGATCGCGTACAAAACGCTGATGGCCTGCTGATACGCGCCGTCCGGCTCGTTTGGGTCGCCGATGCCGCGCACTGCAATGTAGTTTGCAGGCGGCACAGTGACGATCTCCGGCTTGTTTTTCGGCATGTAGAATTCTTTGTATTCTTTCTTAAAATCAAAGGGCATGGGAAAACCTCATTTCATAATATTGTTACGACCCCGTAGAGCGGTAATGGCGCACGCCGAATTTCCAGAAGAGATAGCACGGGATAATAAATACGCAGGCGATAACGGGCAGAAGCATCGCGCGGGCATCGTTGTGGCGGCCGATGAGGTACATCAGCGGGTAATACTGCACGAGCGCGTAGGGGACGATGTAGGTGCAGAACGTCAGTACGCCTTTGCCGTAGATGGAAAGCGGGTAGCGCCCGTGCTCGCGCATACCGTCTGTTAAAATATTGATGAACTCGAGCCCCTCTAATGTGAAAAAGCATAGCCCGGCGAAGATCAAATACACGCCTGCAAAAAGCACGACGCCGCCTAAAATCATGAAAATGAGCGTCATAACGCGCGCGGCGCACCAATCGATTGGGCAGTTTTGAAGCGCCCAGATCAGCAGGAAAATCGCCATAATGCCCTTGCCGAAGCGCTCTAAATCCATGCGGCTGCACAGGACGAGGAAAACCTCGTTGCGCGGGCGCACCAGAACGCGGTCGAACTCGCCGTCCCCGATCATGTGGTTAAACGTATCAAATCCACGGAAGAACAGCTCCGCGAGCGAGAAGGATAACAGCACGATGGCGTAGCAGAGTGAAACCTCGGTGTACGTGAAGCCGTCCACCTGCTTAAATCGCATGAACATGAACTGCACGCCCCAAAAGCATGTGAGCGGTATAAATAGCTGCGCCAGTGCGGAAAGCAGGAACGAAGCCTTGTACTGCATTGCTTTCTTGATGTGGATAGACAGAAATTCAAAGTATAGTTTCATAGATGACCCCTTTCCTTTATGTGGACGGTTGTCCACTAAGCTTGGTTCTTCGGCTGGTTTCACAAGGTGAAATCGACATTTGTAATGTCGAAAGTCGAAAACCATAACCGAACGCGTACGCGTTCGGTTTAGCCGCCCTGAATTACTACCCGCTTCAGCGCATTTTTCATGAGGGTGTGACCGCCGAGCACCAGGACGAGCAGCCAGAAGATTTGTAAGCCTACGGCGAAAGCGGCGTTCGTGCCGGCAATATCGCCGCTGTACACGCGGTACGGCACGTTGCTTGTGGCAGCGAAGGGGGTCAGCTCGCAGATTCTGCGCAGTGCGGGCGGGAAGAACGGCAGCGGTACTACGCCGCCGCAGAGAAAATCTGCCAGTGTGAGCAGCAGGGAGCGCAACCCGGTGGAAGAAAGGGTATACATGGTGAGGACATAGATGAGCAGCGTGAACGCCGTGCTGTTCAATGCGCCCAGCACCATGGTGAGCAAAAATAGAAAGAATGTGGGTAAATCTGTCGGCGCGGTCAAGTTATAGCCTGCGGGCAGAAGCGCCGCAACGACTAAGATTGGCACGGCACGCAATGCAACCTTGGAAATACGACCGGAGAGAGATTTCGTGTACCACATGGCGTAGAGGTCGACGGGGCGGCACAGCGAATACGAGATGCTGCCGGAGGTGATTTCCTCCAAAATGTCGCCGTCCAAGACCCACGAGGCGAACATGGCTAAAAACGCCTGCTGTATCCATGTGTAGTTGACGGTCGCCTGCAAGGTCATCGGAAAAGCGGTGGGGTCACTGCGGTAAAACGCGTGGTAGGCGAAGATGATCAAAAAGCCCCACGCAAATTGCGTGGAGATGCCTGCCAATGCCGCTGCGCGGTACTGCAAGCCCGTCACACAGCGCAGGCGGAAAAACGAAATGTATTTTTTAAGTTTCACGGCGCACCTCAAATATCAAACTGTTTGTAGAGCGCCGCGAGCGTTTCGTCAATCTGCCCGCTGCCGCCGTGCCGAATATCGTCGAGTGTGCCGTCTAATAAAATGCGCCCTTTGCCGATGAGCAGGACACGCTGCGCCAAGGCTTCCACGTCCTGCATGTCGTGCGTCGTTAAAATGACCGTGGTGCCGCGGCGCTTGTTCATATCAAGCACGAATTCGCGAACGGCGATCTTCGATACCGCATCGAGCCCGATGGTGGGTTCATCCAAAAACAAGATGCGCGGGTCGTGCAGCAGGGAGGCGGCGATCTCGCACCGCATACGCTGCCCGAGCGACAGGCTGCGCGCCGGGGTCTTTAAGAGCTCCGATAAATTCAGAAGGTCGGTCAAATCCCGTAAATTTCGCTTGTAAACATCTTCGGTCACGGCGTAAATGTCGCGGATAAGCTCGAATGAATCGATGACGGGCACGTCCCACCATAATTGACTGCGCTGCCCGAACACAACGCCGATCTGCGAAACATGCGCGCGGCGGTCTTTCCACGGCACGCGCCCGTCGATGACGCAGGTGCCGCTGTCCGGCGTTAAAATGCCGGAGAGAATTTTGATGGTGCTGCTTTTTCCGGCACCGTTCGGGCCAATATAGCCCACGGCCTCGCCGTCTTCAATGCGGAACGAAACATCGTTTAGGGCGTGAATTTCTTCGTACTCGCGGCTGAAAAATGCTTTTGCGGCGTTTTTAAAGCCTGCGTTTCGTTTTCGCACGCGGAAGATCTTTTGTAAATGCTCTGCCTGAATCATAGTTTACTCCTCTTTTCCGTTAACGGTACGGACTTTCGGGCTAATGCGAACACAGAAACTGAAACACGGCTATCAGTTTAATACAATTTTTATAAAATGTCAATTATTTGCACAAAAAATCCTGAAATTCTATTACAAAAAGTGAAATTATGGCGAAGACGCTTTTTTTCGGTATCTTTATATATAAACAGGAATTTGGCACTGTGGAGCCGGAAATGCTAAAAGAAGCTTCAAAACGGATGCCGACCGGGAAGAATTCGCACATTCACAAAGTATTTACAAATTTTGGTGTTGACATTTCCTGACCTTTGCAGTATAGTATAGACAAGGGTTAGCACTCGGGAACATAGAGTGCTAAAACCTGAGAGGTGCAAGTATGGAACTGACAAAACGCAAACAAAATATACTTGCCTCGATCGTAGACGGATACATTCGCACGGGCGAGCCGGTGGGCTCCAAGTCCATTGCGGAAAAAGCAGGTGTTTCTTCCGCAACGGTGCGCAACGAGATGGCAGAGCTTACGGAGCTGGGGCTTTTGGAACAGCCGCACACCTCCGCGGGGCGTGTGCCTTCACAGGAGGGCTACCGCGAGTTCGTAGATGCGCTGATGCAGCCGGAAACGTTAACGGAAGCCGAAAAGCTTACGATAGACGCGATGCTTGCAAAAAGCGCGTTTGACCCGGAACGATTATTGCGTGGCGCGGCGAAAACGCTGGCGGCTTCTACACGGTACCTTGCGTTGAGCACCACGCCGAGCGGCGCGGATGCAAAGATCAAGGCGGTGCAGTTCGTGCAGACGAGCCGCCGCACCGCAATGCTCATTATGATGAGCAGCGCAGGTACCATGAAAAACAAGGTGTTTCACTGCGACTTTGATCTTTCAAACGAGATTATGCGCATTTTCTTCCGCATGCTCAACGAGCGCGTGACAGGGCGCGACGTGGCGGAGATCAACCGGGCATTTGTGCAAAACCTTGCGATCTCGCTGGGGGATATGGCAATTTTGATGTCGCCGGCACTGGCGGCGCTTTTGGAAGTGGCGCTTGAAACGATGCAGACGGAAATTTCCGTAAGCGGTCAGATGAACCTGCTGTTCTACCCGGAATACAAGCTTGGCGGTGCACGCCGGGTGATGGATATTCTGGAAAGACGGGAGCTTTTGACAGAACTTCTCGCAGGCAAGCAGAACCGCACGCAGATCAAGATCGGCACAGAGACCGGGCAGAACGCCTTGGCGGAATCGTCGGTCATTTGCTCACGGTACAGCGTGAACGGCAGAGATGCCGGCGCGGTCGCCGTGATCGGCCCGATGCGGATGCAGTACGCACACGTCGCGGCACAAACAGCATACGTCGCAGATCGTGTAGGCGAAATGCTTACGCGCATCATGCGGGAAGAATAGAGAAAGGAGCGTTGCCAGATGGCAGAGGAAAAGAAGCCTGTTCAGGAACCCGAGCAGGAAGCGAATACCGAGCCGGCAGAGGAATCTGCAAAGGCTGCGGAAAAGGAGAAAAAGAAAAAGAAGAGCGAGAAGATTCCGAAAGAGGATTACGACCGCTTGCAGGCGGAGTTCGACAGCCACAAGCAGCAGCACCTGCGCGTGCTTGCCGAGTACGATAACTTCCGCAAGCGTTCCGCAAACGAAAAGAACGCCGTTTACAATAACGCCGTTTCCGATACAATCAACGCGATTTTGCCGGTGGCCGATAATATCGATCGTGCACTGGCACAGGAAAATGTCTCTGCAGAGGATATGAAAAAAGGCGTTGAGATGATTGCAAACCAATTTAAGGCGAGCTTTGAAAAGCTTGGCATCCGAGAAATCGGTCAGGTTGGCGAGCCGTTTGACCCGGCGCTGCACAACGCGGTGGCGCACATTGAAAGCGACGAGCTTGGCGAAAACGTCATTTCGGCGGTGTTCCAGAAGGGCTACATGCTGGGCGATAAGGTCGTAAGACACGCCATGGTACAGGTAGCAAACTAAATCAGCAAATATCCATTTATATAGTAATTCAGAATTCACACACTCATTTGAGTTAAAGGAAGGTAATTGATATGGCAAAGACAATTGGTATTGACCTTGGTACAACAAACTCTTGCGTAGCGGTTATTGAAGGCGGCGAGCCGGTCGTTATCGCAAACGCAGAAGGCGCAAGAACCACCCCGTCTGTCGTGGCATTCTCCAAGACAGGCGAGCGCATGGTCGGTCAGGTCGCAAAGCGTCAGGCGATTACGAACCCGGACCGCACGATCTCCTCTATTAAGAGAGAGATGGGCACAGACCACAAGGTGACGATCGACGGTAAGAGCTACACCCCGCAGGAAATCTCCGCAATGATCCTCCAGAAGCTGAAGGGCGACGCGGAAGCTTACCTCGGCGAGAGCGTTACGAGCGCAGTTATCACCGTTCCGGCGTACTTCACGGACGCACAGCGTCAGGCAACGAAGGACGCGGGCAAGATCGCGGGCCTCGATGTAAAGCGTATCATCAACGAGCCGACGGCAGCAGCACTATCCTACGGTATCGATAAGGAAGACGACCAGAAGATCATGGTTTATGACCTCGGCGGCGGTACGTTCGATGTTTCCATCATTGAGATGGGCGACGGCGTACAGGAGGTTCTGGCTACGGCCGGCAACAACCGCCTCGGCGGCGACGACTTTGATAAGCGCGTTATGGATTGGATCATCAACAGCTTCAAGGTTTCCGACGGCATCGACCTTTCCGGCGATAAGATGGCTATGCAGCGTATTAAGGAAGCGGCAGAGAAGGCAAAAATCGAGCTTTCCGGTATGACGAGCGCTTCCATCAACCTGCCGTTCATCACGGCGGATGCGACCGGCCCGAAGCACCTTGACCTCACGCTCTCCAGAGCAAAGTTCAACGAGCTCACCGCAGACCTCGTTGAGAAGACCATGGGCCCGGTTCGTCAGGCACTGAGCGACTCCGGTCTTTCTATCGGTGAGATCAACAAGGTTCTCATGGTCGGCGGTTCCTCCAGAATTCCGGCTGTTCAGGAAGCGGTTAAGAAGCTTATCGGCAAAGAGCCGTTCAAGGGCATCAACCCGGACGAATGCGTTGCAATCGGCGCCGCACTTCAGGCAGGCGTTCTCGGCGGCGAAGTTCAGGGCTTGCTGTTGCTTGACGTTACTCCGCTTTCTCTCGGTGTTGAGACCATGGGCGGCGTGATGACGAAGATCATCGACAGAAACACCACGATCCCGACCAAGAAGAGCCAGATTTTCTCCACGGCGGCTGATGGTCAGACGCAGGTTGAGGTCAACGTTCTGCAGGGCGAGCGTGAATTTGCACGCGATAACAAGCAGTTGGGTCTCTTTAAGCTCGACGGCATTGCTCCGGCTCCGCGCGGCATCCCCCAGATTGAAGTTACATTTGACATCGACGCAAACGGCATCGTAAATGTTTCCGCTAAGGATCTCGGCACCGGTAAGGAACAGCACATCACGATTTCTTCTTCCTCCAACATGAGCAAGGAAGACATCGATAAGGCTGTTAAGGCGGCTGAGCAGTTCGCAGAGGAAGACAAGAAGCGCCGTGAAGAGGTTGAGACGAAGAACAACGCAGAGAACCTCTGCTACCAGGCGGAGAAGCTTGTAAACGAGAGCGGCGACAAGCTGGAAGAGGCGGACAAGACCGAAGTGAACAACAAGGTTGCAGCCCTGAAGACCACCATGCAGAACGGCACGGTCGAGGAGATCAAGTCCGGCATGGATGAGCTGCAGAAGGCGATTTACGCGGTCAGTGAGAAGCTATATAAGGCAAGTGCACCGCAGCAGGGCGAGCAGGCAGCCCCGGGCGCAAACCCGCAGCAGGGCGGCCAGAACCCGAACGGTGACGTCTACGACGCAGACTACAAGGACGTCGATTAAGTTTTATAAATGACACGTTCAAAAGTGCAAGGGGAGCCGAAAGGCGTCCCTTGCCTTTTGGAGTTTGCGAGGAGATGACAGCGGATGGCGGACAACAAAAGAGATTATTATGAAGTGCTTGGGGTCGATAAGAGCGCATCAGACGATGTGATTAAAAAGGCGTACCGCAAGCTTGCAAAGCAATACCACCCGGACTTGAATCCCGGAGATAAAAATGCGGAAGCGAAGTTTAAGGAAGTCAACGAAGCGTATGAGGTACTTTCTGATAAAGACAAGAAGGCGCGCTACGACCAGTTCGGCTTTGCGGGTGTAGACCCGAACTTCGGTGGCGGCGCGGGCGGCGGAAATCCGTATGCCGGCGGTGCAGGCGGTTTTGATTTTACCGATATTTTCGACAGCTTCTTCGGCGGCGGTTTCGGGGGCGGCGGACGCCGTGCGAACCCGAACGCACCGCGCCGCGGCAGTGACGTAGAGGCAAGCGTCACCCTTTCGTTTGAGGAAGCGGCAAAGGGCTGCAAGAAAAATGTGACCTACCACCAGATCGAAAATTGCCCGGATTGCAACGGCTCCGGCGCGGCTAAGGGCACAAGCCCCAAGACCTGCCCGAACTGCGGCGGGCCCCGCCCGGGGCGCCACAAACAACGGTGAAAATGG
>OGRE01000592.1_pt1 | contig 38998 bp, 38 predicted proteins | sample 1553421 | NCBI WGS metagenome assembly OGRE01 (sample SAMEA2580076, study PRJEB22360) | human gut metagenome | biome: human gut; feature: human-associated habitat; material: faeces | place: Denmark | collected 2008/2010 | reverse complement strand
GCCGACGTTGCGCGCGGCCCGGCCGGCCGTCTGGGTCAGCGAGCGGGCGCTGCGCAGAAAGCCTTCCTTGTCGGCATCCATGATCGCCACGAGCGACACCTCGGGCAGGTCGAGTCCCTCGCGCAGCAGATTCACGCCGATCAGCACGTCGAACAGTCCGCCGCGCAGGTCGTCGAGTATCTGCACCCGCTCGAGCGTGTCGACATCCGAGTGGATGGAGCGGCACAGCGCGACGCCCATCCGGTCGAAGTACTTATACAGTTCCTCGGCCATACGCTTGGTGAGCGTCGTGACGAGCACGCGCTCGTCGGCCTCGGCCCGGACCTCGATCTCCTCGACCAGGTCGTCGATCTGGTTCAGCGTCGGCCGTACCTCGATCGGCGGGTCGACCAGCCCCGTCGGCCGGATGAACTGCTCGACGACGGAACCCTCCGACTTGATCAGCTCGTAGTCGGCCGGCGTCGCGCTGACATAGATCACCTCGTTTTCGAGCGATTCGAATTCGTTGAATTTCAGCGGCCTGTTGTCGATGGCAGCCGGCAGCCGATAACCGTAATCGACCAGATTGTGCTTGCGCGAGCTGTCGCCGCCGAACATGCCCCGGATTTGCGGAATCGTCACATGGCTCTCGTCGACGATCAGCAGATAGTCCTTCGGGAAATAGTCGATCAGGCAGAACGGCCGGCTGCCGGGCGCGCGGCCGTCGAAATAGCGCGAATAGTTTTCGATGCCGGGGCAGTAGCCCAACTCCTTGATCATTTCCAGATCGTACTCGACGCGCTGCTTCAGCCGCCGCGCCTCGGTCGGCTTGCCGAGCGACTCGAAATACTCGATCTGGGTGCCCAGATCGAGCTGAATCTGCCGGATCGCCTGCTCCGTGCGCTCGCGCGTCGTGACGAACAGGTTGGCCGGATAGACGATCACGCGATCGAGCTCCTCGAGGCGCTGGCCCGTATGCGGGTCGATCGAGCAGATCATTTCGATTTCGTTGTCGAAGAAAATCACCCGGTAGCACTTGTCCCCGTAGGCGACGTAGATGTCTACCGTATCGCCGTTCACGCGGAACGTACCGGGCTTGAAATCGGCCTCGCTGCGCGTGTAGAGCGCGTCCACGAGGCCGTACAACAGCTTGTTGCGGCTGATCACGTCTCCCAGCCGGAGTTCGACGGACGTGGCGTGGAAATCCTCGGGGTTCCCGATACCGTAGATGCACGATACGCTCGACACGACGATGATATCGTTGCGCCCGCTGAGCAGAGCCGAGCTCGTGCTGAGGCGCATTTTTTCGATTTCGTCGTTGATCGACAGGTCTTTCTCGATAAACGTATCGGTCGACGGAATATAGGCCTCGGGCTGGTAATAGTCGTAGTAGGAGACGAAATACTCGACGGCGTTCTCGGGGAAGAAATTCTTGAATTCGCCGTACAGTTGGGCCGCCAGCGTCTTGTTGTGGCTCATGATCAGCGTCGGTTTGTTCAGCGCCGCGATCACGTTGGCCATCGTGAACGTCTTGCCCGAACCGGTGACCCCGAGCAGCGTGTTGTGCTTGCAGCCGCTGCGCAGCGCGTCGACGAGCTGCGCGATCGCCTCGGGCTGGTCGCCGGTCGGCTTGTACTCCGAAACCAGTTTGAAATCCATGTCGCAAAGTTAGAAATTTACGTTATTAATAGGAAGGGACGCCGAAAACGAATAATTCCTCGTATTTTTGTGCAAATTTTTTGCCCCGATGAACCTGCTCGCCATACTGTTGCTCGGGATAGCCCTGAGCCTTGATACGTTCGCCGTTTCGCTGACGCTGGGGCTGCTGGCCGACCGCACGACGCACAGACAGAAGGTGCGCTTTCTGGTCGTGATCGGCCTTTTTCACTTCCTGATGATCGTGATCGGCTGGTTCATGGGCGAGACGGTCAGCCGGCTGATCGCCGACTACGACCACTGGATCGCGTTCGGGTTGCTGCTGTTCATCGGGGGCAAGATGATTCAGGAAGGGTTGTCGGCACGAGGCGACTCCGTGTCGGGCAGCGACCTGCTCTCGCTGCGCAATACGCTGCTGCTGGGCATCGCGCTGAGTATCGACGCGCTGATCACGGGCTTCACGATCGGGCTGGTTCAGGTCCGGCTGTTCGCCGGCTGCCAGCTCGGAAACGTACTGGCCGCGGCGCTGATCATCGGCCTGTCGGCGCTCGTTATCTCGGCGGCGGGAATCGGCATCGGACGCAAGGCTTCGTCCCGGCTCGGCGCAAAGGCCGAGGTGTTCGGCGGCCTGATTCTGATCGCAATAGGAACCCGCATCCTGCTCGAGCATCTCGGCGTGATCGGGTAGCCGCCGCTTTCACAGCCGCCTCCGCAACCTCGGTAATAAGCCCCCCGGCGAAAATTCCGCCGAATGCCGGCCGGTCCGGAAAACCGCCGTTTTTTTCACTCTGGTCCTGAACAGGATAAAGGGAAGCCCGGCATCCGGCCGACGGGCGGCGCAGACCGGACGCATTAAGCGGCCGAAAAAAATCGTATCTTTGATACCGCTTATTCCCTGAACAGAAATGATCGACAAAGCGACCGTAGACCGCATCTATTCGGCAGCCGACATCGTCGAGGTGATCGGCGACTTCGTCACGCTGAAGAAAAAGGGGGTCAACTATCAGGCATGCTGCCCGTTCCACAACGAGAAGACCCCCTCGTTCGTCGTGTCGCCGTCGAAAGGACTGTTCAAGTGTTTCGGCTGCGGCAAGGGCGGCAACGCCGTCACGTTCGTGATGGAGCACGAGAACATGACCTACCCCGAGGCGCTGAAGTACGTCGCGAAGAAATACGGCATCGAAGTGGCCGAGCGCGAACAAACGCCCGAAGAGCAGCGCCGGAACGACGACCGCGAGAGCATGATGGTCGTTTCGAGCTACGCGGCCGACTACTTCGTCCGCTCGCTGCACGACACGCCGGAGGGCCGCAGCGTCGGGATCGCCTACTTCCGCGAGCGCGGATTCTCGGACGCGACGATCCGCAAGTTCGGACTCGGCTACTGCCCGGCCGCGGGCGACGCGTTCACGCGGCAGGCGCTCGCCGACGGCTACAAAGAGCAGTTCCTCGTCGGCACCGGCCTGACGATCAAGCGCGAGACGGGCGGCTATTACGACCGCTTCTGCGGCCGCGTGATGTTCCCGATCCACAGCATCGGCGGCCGCGTGACCGCCTTCGGCGGCCGGACGATGCGCACCGACAAGAAAGTCGCCAAATACTTCAACTCGCCCGAGTCGGAGATCTACCACAAGAGCGACGTCCTCTACGGACTTTATCACGCCAAGCGGGCCATCGTGCAGCAGGACTGCTGCATTCTGGTCGAGGGATATACCGACGTGATCCAGATGCACCAGTCGGGCGTCGAGAACGTCGTCGCGTCCTCGGGCACGTCGCTGACCGAAGGGCAGATCCGGCTGATCGGCCGCTTCACGCGGAACGTGACAGTGATCTACGACGGCGACAGCGCCGGCATCAAGGCGTCGCTGCGCGGGATCGACATGCTGCTGCGCGAGGGACTGAACGTCCGCGTCGTGCTGCTGCCCGACGGGGACGACCCCGATTCGTTCGCGCGCAAGCGCAATGCGACGGAGCTGCAGGAATTCATCCTGAAGCACGAAGAGGACTTCATCTCGTTCAAAACGAGACTGCTGATGTCCGATGCGGGCAACGACCCGCTGCGCAAGGCAGCGCTCGTGACCGACATCGTGCAGAGCATTTCGGTGATTCCCGACGCGATCACGCGCTCGGTCTACACGCGCGAGTGCTCGCGCCAGATGGAGATCGACGAGCAGGTGCTGCTGCGCGAGATCGCGCTCCGCAGGCTCGAGCGTTCGGCCGGAGGCGAGGCAAAGGAATTCGTCCGCCGTCAGGAGCTGATCCGTCGCCGCAGCGAAGGGCCCGATTCCCTGCCGACTACGGTCGAGGCCGGCAGCGGCATCGACGAACTGGAGCGCGAGCTGGTAAAATACCTGGTCAAGTACGGCGAACAGAACTTCGAGTATGTCGAAGGCAAGCAGGTCGTCGAACTGAACGTGGCCGAAGTCATCATCGCCGACCTGGACAAGAACGGCATCCGGATGAAAAACCCGGCCTACCGCAAGATATACGACGAGTACAAACGGATGCGCGCGACGGGCGAGCCGGTCGAAACGCACGCCCTGATCAACCATACCGATCCCGACGTATGCTCCGCAGTGGTCGACTTGCTGACAGGCGACGACAACTATGCGGTCAGCCGGTTGTGGCAAAAATTCGACATCGTCGTCGAGAGCGAGCAGCAGCGACTGCCGGTGGCCGTTCCGCGCGCCGTCATTCTGTACAAGTCGAAGGTGATCGACGAAATCATCACGGAGCTTCGCGCGAAGCTGGCCGATCCGTCGCTGCCCGAAGACGAACTGGCCGCGCTGACGCATCAGATCGCCGTACTGAATCAGGAACGCACGTTGATCGCCAAACGGCTTTCGAGGCTGATCGTCTGAAATGATCGTCCGAAAGAAGCCTCCGCATGCCCGGCGCACGGACCTTGTCACGGATGCGTTTCTCCGGCGCACGGCAAAGACTTTATGGTCTCGAGACCGGACGAACGCGATCCGGACGGCCGGACCGATCGCCTCTCTGCCTTTCCGTCCGTAGCGGACAGATACCGGGACCATGCTCTTTCTGCTCTTTCTCTTTCTCTTTCTCTTTCTCTTTCTCTTTCTCTTTCTCTGTCTCTGTCTCCTCCGGTCGGGACGCCCGCCCGGGAGAGCGCAATTCCGATTTCAAAACCCGAACGACAGGGAAAGAAAGGGCAATCCCATGAGTCTGTTTTTTACGATTCCGCTCCGTCGGAGCGATCTCCGGCAAAAGGTATTTTAAAAATTTTCGGACAGCCATCCCGGCTCTCTCGTGACTGTCAGCGACGGTCGCCCGAAAGGCTTCGCTTCCGCAGCAAACGGGACTACTGCTTGGACGCTTTCGGAACGATCAACGGCACGAAAGCCTCGGCGAGGATTTCGCCCTGCGGTGCCAGATCGGGCTCGTCGCAGCGGGATACGGTGACTTTTATCCGGTATTTTCCCGGCTTCACGCCGTCGAGCGGCACGCGGACGGTCGCCGTTTCCCGAGGGGGAATGTCGGCCGAACAGATTCCCTCGGCGACGACACGCTTCGCTCCGGCCACGATCTGGTAGCCGACCCGGAAATTTTTCAGGTTGGCGACCCGGAATCCGTTATGGATCGTCACATCCCCCGGCGCCGAACCCGGCGCGATCGACGTGGCGTTTTCCGGCGCCGTGCGGCCCTCGTGGCTCCCGAGACTCGCGAACGTCAGCGAAAAGCGTCGGTCCGACGCATTGCGCCCGTCGGGCCGTCCGACCACGAAGTCAGTGTTCCACTCGGCCCCGGCGCCCTCGTAGATCACCGGACGGTCCTTCTCGGCCGCCTTGAGCTTCAGGTAGGCCTCGTAAGCCGCATAGCCCTGTCCTCCCTGTTTCCCGAGCGAGAACATGACGACCGAAGGGTGATTCTGCGACGTGCGGTACATATTCATCACCCGGTCCGTATAAGCCCTCTCCCACGCAGGATCGTTGGCGGGCGAACCGCCTTTCTCGAGAGAAAAGCCGCTCAGGTGCGAATCGATATTGGCACGGTCGCAGACGTAGATCCCGTAACTGTCGGCCAATTCGTAAAAACGGTCGCTTTGCGGATAGAGCGCGACACGCACGCAGTTGATCCCCTGTTGCCGGAAGCGAACGAAATCGCGCCTGATCGCCTGTTCGTCGGACGGACACTCGTAGTCGACCGCGCGCAATTCGACCGGACGGCCGTTGATCCGAAGGCCGGTGCTGTCGAAAGACACGTCCCGGAATCCGACCCGCACTTTCGTATATTCGGTGAACCTCCCCTCGTGCTGCAACTTCAGCGCGACGGTATACAGCTTCGGACTTTCGTGGCTCCACGATCGGATGCCGGGCAGATTCGCGAAAAAGCGGACCGTGTCCTCGGCCCTCAGCTCGAACCGCGCGTCGCGCTTTCCGTGCGAGACGACCGTGCTGTCGGGAGCGATCAGCTCGTAATAGACGGTGACCCGCTTCGGATTCAGCAGATGCGATTTGACGACCGCCCCGAAGCTAAACAGACCGTTTCCGTCCGGCGCCCAGCGGGTATCGACGACCCAGTCGCGGATGCGAACTTTGGGCTGAGCCGTCACGGTGACGCTGCCTGCGATCCGGGTACCCTGCTCGGAATTCTGGTTCTCGAGCGCCGTCGAAACGGGATTCGCATATGCCACGACGCAGAGCGTATTGCGTCCGTCGACGCAATACCGCGTCACGTCGAAATAGGCGGGCGTTTTCGAATCGGCGAAATAGCCGGCCGGCCGGCCGTTCACATAAACGTAGTAGGCGCGGCTCACGGCGTCGAGCCGAACGAACACCTCCCGGTCGATCCATTTGAACGGCAGCTTGAAGTCGGTGCGGTAGACCGCCGCCCAGGCCCCGTTGCTCCGTTGCTCGGGCACGCGTGTGACAGCCCATTGCGACACGTCGACCGAGGGCATCGCAACGGTCGAATCCAGCTCGACGGGTGACGCGTAAGTCTTGACTTTCCACTCCCCGTCGAGCTGCTGTATGTAAAGCGAGTGCGCATCGTCCTCGCGCAAGGCCAGCTCGCGGCTGTCGTAGCTGCGCAGCCGGCTGCCCGGCATTTCCCGTTGCCGGGCGGTTTGCGATGGATCTTGCAGTTCCGACTGCGCGGGCGCGGTCGTCGGCCTCAGACAGGCAATCCCTGTCAGGGCGATCAAAACGTATCTTTTCATAAAGCCGTCGTTTTGGATTCCGGCCGGCGGCTGCGTGCGCCGGTCGACGCAAAGATAAAAAAATCGCCGCGGCTTCCGATGCCTGCGGCCGTTTTTGATCGAAGACCCGATCTGCGCGGACGGGAAATCCGCCGTACGTTTCCGGGAAAACGAAAGAAGCATGCGCCGCCGCCGAGCTTGCACGCAGCAGACGGTCAGCGACACCCCAAAAAATCCGGCGCTCGACCGAGAAAACGGTATTCGAGGCTAAAACCCGCGCTCAGGTCCGAGACAAGCCGGCGACTTGCGCATACGGTACCGGGCGAAACTACGGGCATCGGCTCCGCAAGCCGGCCCTACCATTGCAACAAATCGGCCAGCGAGTTCCGCAGCAGCAGGAATCCCCACAGCAGAATGCCGATCACTCCGATTACAACGGTAACCGGCGAGTCGGCCGCCTCCGGCTGGTCGTCGTCCCTCGTGACGGCCGCAACGGCCCCGACCGGCTCAGATTGCGGATACAGCTCCCGTCCGAGGTCCGGTCGCTCTGTCACGCCGGAAATCGAGGCCAGAACGGATTTCGGGCCGGCCTCGGCAGCGACCGGCTCCTGCATCGGAGCTGCGTGAACGGCATCCGGAACCGTTCCCGGCCGTTTCCGGCCGGCCGGATCGGACGAAGCGCCACCCGGGGATACCGAAACCTTGCCCGTAAGCACGGCGCCCTCCTCGATACTCAGCGCGCCGGCGACAATGTCGCCCCGGATATCGGCCTCGCGCAACAGAGCCAGCGTCCCGTGCACCGTAATGTTTCCTTCGACCTTGTTGTCGATCTGAGCCCGCTGTGCCGTGAGATTGCCGACCACCGAACTGCGCTCGACCTTCAAGGTCTCCGAGCAGACGACATTCCCTTCGATCCGGCCGCCGACGATGCGGACGTTCCGGCCCTCGATGTCGCCCTGAACGGAACCGCTCAGCTCGATGTCTCCCCGGCATACGATGTTCCCGTGAACTATGCCCCGAATCACGATATCCGTGTCCGACGACACGTCGCCATCGATCCGCATACCTTCTCCGAAAACGTTCCGCTCTTTATCCTGGGGGTTTTCGCCGGGGGAAAACGTCGGCCGGCTCGCGGAAGAAGGCGTGACCGCCGTCTCCTCTCGGGCCGGCGCCGTATCGCGGGAAACTTCGTCGCGACGGGCAAACAGATTGAACGAATTCATCAGGTTCCGCAGCTTTCCGAAAGCCTTTCCGCTTTCCGGAAACGGCAACTCTGCGCATCCTCGCGTTCCGATCCAGCTTATTTCCCTATCCATAATTCTCTCGTGTTTTCTCGCATCCGTCCCGCAATCGGGCCGAATCCATCTTCCGATCGGTCGGATTCATACGGCAACAGTAATCATTCGCGCACAAAAATCAAACGTTACGATGACAGAATCAGCCTGTTGGATCGGAAATCGAGCAACAGACCGATCCCGGCCCGGTCTGTCATAGCCACGCTTCACCCGCTGCCCGTCCCCGCACCGGCAAGCTTCCGGCCTTCGTCTCCGGCCTCCATCCGAAAGCGGTCCGCCTCGGCGCGACTCCCGTTCGCCGCGACCGTTCTGCCGATTTTCCCGTACAATTCCGCCAGCGAGCGGAGCGATACCGACAGAGAACGGATATGGTTACGCCGCTCATGTCTGTCCGCGCACAGCGCACGCAGCACTTCGACCGATTTCCGGTAGCACGTTTCGGCAGCGGGATAGTCGTGAAGGCAAAACTCGTATAGCCGGCCGAGACTCCTGAGACACTGAGCCGTTCCGGGCCGATACCGGTGTTCGTCCTCGCCGTCGAACTCCGCGCGCGTTTCCAGCGCCGCCGAGTACATGCGTTCCGCCTCGCCGAAACGTTCCATGTCGACATACAGGTTGCCCAGCCTCCACTGGGCGACCGATACGTCCTCGGCATAAATCAGCCAATACCTGCGGGCCAAAGCCCGGTACGCCTCCAATATGCGAAGCCGCATCCGCTCGCAACGTTCCAGACGACCGGTCCGGCTGTACAGGGCATCAAGCTCTTTCAGCACCCCGATCCGGGCGATACTCGTCCGTTCGGAACCGGCGCAGCGGTCGTACGCCTCGAGCGCTCCGAGCAGCATCCGCTCGGTCCGGCGACCGTCGCCCCAGCGGTCCCGGAACATCCGGGCCAAATCCAGCCGGGACCGGGCCAGCCTCGGCAGGCAGGACGGCCGCTCGGCAGACAGCCGGGCGTACATGGCGACAAGCCGCCCGGCGTTTTTCATCCGTTTTCGGGAAAACATCCTCCGGGGAATTTCCCCGCCCGATTCATTTCGTTCCATAATCGTCGATAAAATATGAAAACAAAGGTCAGGGAGCGTCGCCTTTTCGGGCGAACGCTTCGCGCGACCGGCGAGTCCGGCCGCCGGAGCAACAGCGCTCCCGTCCGGTCCCGTTTCTTTCTGCGCCCGCTACTTCCGCGCGGCTTCCGGCCTTATTCCCGAACGACCTTCTCCGTACTTTCGGGAACGAAAATCAGCGCGAACATGTTGTCGGCCTGGGCCTGAGTCCAATACAGAGTCTCCAGCGTCGGCATCGGATCGGCCCACAGCATGGTCAGGTCCGGGCATTTCGTTATGTCGAGCTCGGTCAGCCAGTTCTCCATGCATTGCAGGATTCCGAGGCGCGGATTCCCGGACAGATCGAGCTCGCCGAGCTCGTTGTACTGTACATGCAACTCTCTCAGCTCGGTCAGGGCGGAAAGGTCCAGTTTGGAAATCCTGTTGTGATTGCAGTTCAGCGAGGTCAGTTTCGTATTGGCGGAGAGACTCAGTTCCTCCAGATCGTTATAGTGGCATCCCAAGACGGTCAGTTCCCCGTTGGCGTTCAAATCCAATGCCTCGATCTTGTTGTCGTAGCAATAGAGCTTCTGCAACGAAGCGAACGCCTCGATGCCTTTCAGCGAAACGATCTCCATCGAGGGAACCGACAGCGAATCCACGGAGGAAACCTCGCTATCCGTTATCATGCCGTTCCGGTCCGCATCGAAATGCTCGACGCAGAACTGCCGGAACGCCTCGTCCTCGAACACGACGACGGACTGGTTGTCTTTCGTCTGCGCCTTCTGCCGCACGACGATCACGATTTCGTCCTCGCCGCAGACGATGCGGATTTCGGCCGCGCGGTCGGAACCCGTCTCGTTGGCCCGGAGCGTGATCTGTAAGGTGTACTGGCCCGCGCCACCCTCGTAGGCGCTCAGGGTCAGCCAGTCGACCTCACCCGAGGAGGCCTTGGCCTGTACCTCGGACACCTCGGCATACCATGCCTCGGCCGCCTCGAACGCAATGCCCTGTCCGCCGTTCACGGAGGTTTCGTCGGCGTAAATGGTCTGATCGCCGGAGCCTCCGGTCAGGACGATACTCGACGGGGCTCCGTCGTCCCCCTTGTCGCAGGCCCACCACGTGCAGGCCGCCAGCAAAATAATCAGCAGTTTTTTCATTTCGTCGTTTTATTTGGATTGTCTTTTGTCGAATTCGCTAATCTCGATCACGCGGCGCGTCATGCGCGGATGAGACGAGAAAATCTTGTGCACGAAACCCATCAGCCCGGGAATCTCGCGCTCCTGCTCGGCAAACCGCTCGATGTCGATCCGATCGGCCAGACTTTGGCATCCCAAGGCCACGGCAATCAGGCTGTTCTGCGCGGCCCGGCCGTCACCGACGAGCGCATATCCGATCCGGTCGGCCGTCAGTTCGCAGGCCCGACCGTAAGCCGCGCCCAGAAACGGAATGATCCGCCCGGGAAGAATCGCCAGATTGCGGAAGAAGGCCGTATGTCCCGCCGCATGATGCGCCAGCTCGTGGCCTATGATCATCGCCAGCTCGTCCGTGCGGCCGCGCCGGAGCATCAGATCGACCAGATCGGACTTGAGAATGACGTATTTCTTCGACAGCATCTTGACAGCGAAGGCATTGACCGAACCATTGCCGTTCTCGACGAACACCAAGGGAACCCGGCTCAGTCCGAGCTCCCGGGAAAAATCCTTGACGATCCGGTCGATCTCGGGAAACTGCTTTTCATTGACTTGAATGCTGTTGCCGAACACGACGGCCTTGAAATACTGGCTCGAAAGCCACGAAACGAACAGACCGATCAGAATCAGCGGCAGGCAGAATACGAGAGCGGCCAGAACGCCGACGAGGCAGAGCAGCCAAACGACGACGCTGACCACCATCATGAAAGTGTAGTAGCTCTTCTCCTTCTCATGCCGGAGAACGTGCACATTTTTCATACGACTCGATTTTTAAACGGTTAGAATTTGTTACGGTAATCGGCTCGTCAGAACCTGAAATTCACGTAGGCCCTCAGTCCCGAGGTCTTGAGCTTGGGCGTATCGTAAGGCTCCTCGGCATATCCGTAGTCGCCGTACTCGTCTTCGCCGCCGCCGAACTCTTTGTAGCGGCATTTGCCCCAGCGCTTCTCGATGCCCAGACCTATCACGCCGTAAGAGACGCTCAGCCCCGTTACGAAAAAGGAGGCGTAGTTGCCCCGGAAAGCGTCTCCGTCGTAAAGTCCTGCGAAAGAAGGCGCAAAACGAAAATAGAGATGCGCCTGCAGCTTGCGCAGCGGACGAACGGTCACGGACGGCCCGACCTGCATGCCGATCTCGGCCTGGTGAGCGGTCAGTTTCTCGATTTCGGTTCCGTAACCGTCGTCGTAAGTCTCCTCGCGGGAGTAGTTGGCATAGCTCAGGTCGATCCACGTAGCGTCGATGCCGAAGCGAATCATTCCTGCGACGGGCTTCTTGTGCAGGTAGTAGCTGCGTCCGGTAGTGAACGCTGCGCCGAAACGGGATTTGAGCTTCTCGCCCTCGCCGAAATCCAGTTTCTGCGAAACGAAGCTCAGGTTGACATACTTGGGCCGCCATGCCTCGGGTTCCTGAGCCGAAGCGGCGACGCTCGTCAGCAGCCAGGCTGCCGCGATTAGCCATGTTTTGCTCATCATAGTAAGATTGGGTTTAAAAATTCACAAGACGATCCGGCACGTAAAATAGGAGAAGGGGGGACATGCGCCGGACAGAAAAGCGACAGGCGGCGCCCGCGGATCGTACCGGAACGATCATTAAAATAAACTGTGGCCGCAAACTCCCGTAGGCCGGTTGGATTAAACAAAGAAAGTGTGGAGTTTTTTTGCTTATCCGTTAGGAGGCTCTGGCAAACCCCGAGTCAAATAAACAATACCCCACACTTGCCAGTATGTATTTGCAAATACATGACCGAACAAGCGATGAGTGCGATTGCTATCCTTGACTCGTTGAAATTTACCAGATTTCCTAACAAGGATAAAAGCTAAGACACTTTCATCATCCGTATGTAGTCTCCGAAGAGACGCTACAAATATAGAAAATACTTCGCTAATCGCCGCACTCAGAGTGGGGTATTGTTCTAATTTGCTTCACGGCCGGCGACACGGCGGCAGCAGCTCGGCCGCCCGAAGGCGGCACGTCCGGCAAGCCGCGACCTGCGCCCGATAGAGCGATCTTTCCCTGTTCTCCATGCTTTCGAACGTATCGATCGCGCTGTCGCACAGCAAAATGATCCGCCCAAGCGCCCAAAGGCGATCGCGGGAGTCGAAATTTTCGATTTGGCTCAGCATGAAGAGGGCATAGCGACCTCGCTCGAGGGCCTTCGCCTCGACCGAGCGGATACGTCGCAGAGAAAGTTCGTGAAAACGGCAGACCTCGAAAAGGGTTTGCCCGTACACGGCCACACGGCCGCCTGCGGCAGAAGCCGCCAGCAGATAGACTCTGCCTTCGGTTTCGATCAGATGATTCATTTTCGTTTCGAATGGATTTGAGTTAAACATCGAATGGGAACGGGCCGGTCCCGAGGGCTCCGGCCCGGAAAAACAACAATATGTCAAAGAACCGCCGGGCACAGCACACCCGTCACGGGGGACCTGCCCTTCTTCAGCTTGTTGTTTTTCCGATGTTTAACTATCCGAAACTCACGATGTTCGAATATCAGACAATCGCTGGCGAATCATTTTTCTCATTTTTAAACCGTTCCGCTTAAGACAATAAGAACTCTTCCATCGCGCACGGCCCGCTCGGGGCATACGTCCGGAAGGTATGTTATACTCGTCTTGTAAAGGGATTGTGTGGCAAATATACATCTTTTTTCCGTGCCGGCAAAAAAAATCGTGCGACAGGCCGGAAAAAATGCCGCTTTATCCGGAGAGTCCCGGCCCGACCGATCATTTCCATAGCTCGCCCGACCAGTCCCGGACTATTTCCTGCCCGGCTTTTACCGACGGCGCGCCGGCTTCTGTACGGGCGATTCTGGCAAAAGCTCCCGGTCCGTCGATCGAAAGTTTTCGGACCGGCTTCCGCTGTCCGGCTATCGATTTTGTAATCATTCCGTTCGAACCGCATGGCATATTTTTGGCATTCTCAAAAAAGGCTATATCTTTGTAGTCCTAATCCGTAACGAGGATTTCCTCGCAGTGAAAAGGCAAGAATCCGCGGCGGAAACGGCAAAATGCCAACTCATACAAACACCTGAATATAAACGCATTAAATATGCGAAAGGGGTGATTTGTATCCTTATCTCAACATAAAATATTAGAGGCGCCGGTCCGTATCCGGCGCAATCCGGTTCCAAAGCGCCGGACAACTTTCCGGCCGGCAGACGGTTCGAAAACGACGAGATTCCGATGAGCAATGCGAACAGGTTCTGGTACGTACTCCAAACCTCCTTTCACAGGGAATTGCAGATACAGTTGCAACTCAACCGAATGCGTATCCGCAGTTTCATTCCGATGCACTACGAGGAGACGACGGAGTCCGGACGGCGCAGAATCCGTCGGAAGCCCGCCGTCCATAACCTGATCTTCGTGCGAATCTCGCCGGTGTGGCTTCAGAAAATCAAGACGGCCAAGTTGATCCCGGCCAAGTGCATGTACGACAAGACGACCCAAATGCCTCTGATCGTTCCTGACAAGCAGATGGACGACTTCATCGCGCTGACCGAAGGCAAGTTCGAAGACGTTCTGCTGATCGACCCCAGTACGGAAGAACTGGAACGGGGCGACATGGTCCGGATCACCTCCGGTATGTTCGCCGGGATCGAGGGCGAATACATCCGCTATCGGTCCAAGAACCGGGTCGTCGTCCGGATCGAAGGCTTCGCGGCCGTCGCGACGGCCGAAGTGCCCGAGGCCTACATCGAGAAAATATCTGCCGAAGCACATCCGGTCGGGTCGCCCGTTTAGACCGCGCGGCTGGTTTTGCCTGCAGTTATCCGTCAAAACGAGACATATTATTTAAAGGGGAGGACCCGTTCGTCCGCTCCATGAAAACGAAAGGCGGTCCTGTTTACTCAGCTCCTGACGCGACCGATCCGGAATAGCATGCCGTGCGGACTCGCCCGTCCGGACCGGATCGGTTTGTGTCCGAGGTCCGGCGCAGGCCGGTCGGGCACAGTAACCGTTTTTACTTAATCATCCTATGAAAGGTATCGTATTGGCCGGAGGTTCGGGGACGCGTCTGTACCCGATCACCAAGGGGGTTTCCAAGCAGTTGCTGCCGATCTACGACAAGCCGATGATCTACTATCCGCTGTCGGTTCTGATGCTGGCCGGAATCCGGGACATTCTGGTGATCTCCACGCCGTGGGACCTGTCCTCGTTCCGGCGGCTGCTGGGCGACGGATCCGATTATGGGGTACAACTCTCTTATGCCGAACAGCCGTCGCCCGACGGGCTCGCTCAGGCGTTTCTGATCGGAGAGGAGTTCATCGGGGACGAGGCCGTATGCCTCGTGCTGGGCGACAACATCTTTCAGGGGGTGGGCTTTCCCGCTCAGCTGAGGGAGGCCGTCGGCACGGCCGAGCAGGAGGGCAAGGCGACCGTTTTCGGGTACCGGGTAGACGATCCCCAGCGGTACGGCGTGGCCGAGTTCGACGAGAACGGGACATGCCTCTCGATCGAGGAGAAGCCCGAGCATCCTAAGTCGAACTATGCCGTAGTAGGACTGTACTTCTACCCGAACAGAGTGGTCTCCGTGGCCAAATCGATCGAGCCCTCCTCCCGCGGGGAGCTGGAGATCACCTCGGTGAACCAACGGTTTCTCGCCGACGAAGAGCTCAAGGTGCAGACCCTCGGACGAGGCTTCGCTTGGCTCGACACCGGTACGCACGACTCGCTCTCGGAGGCGTCGATCTTCGTCGAGGTGCTCGAGAAGCGGCAGGGGGTCAAGATCGCCTGTCTGGAGGAGATCGCCTACCGCAACGGGTGGATATCCGAAGAGAAACTGCGAGAGGTGGCCGAACCCATGCTCAGGAACCAGTACGGACAATATCTGCTCAAGCTGCTCGCAGAGGTCGCCCGCGACGGGCGCTGAACGGGAAACGGACGCTTATTTCAGACACGACACGCAAGCCGTCTCCGTTCCGAATCATATGCCCTGACGTACCGGCTTTCGCGTTTCCGATGCTTCCGGCTTGCGCGTGCGAGCTTCCTTCCGTCGGCGGAGGCCTCGCGGCCGGAAATGGTCGGAGACACGGTCTGTGAGCCTCAAGCTGCGGTTAGGAAATATCGTAACTCCGGGGCGGGTATGTTCGCCACATAACGAAACATATGATTGCCGTATCCGTCCTAACGGAATAGGATGCCTCCGACGGCGATCGACGAGGCGGAGGCTCGGGCACTGGCTGGCCGGTTGCCTGACCGGACAGGAGCCGGCATTCCGGGCCGGTTCGGCATCCGAACGCAACGATCTTCCGGTCCGCAACGCTCGGTATCCGATCCGGGCAAGCAGAACGCTTCGGCGACTTGCATATTCCGGCTATGCTGCCGGAAAACGAGAGAGAAAAGAGAGGGAGAGAGACGAAGTCCCTCCGGGCGCCGTATCCGTCCGGAGGCGTACCGCACCCTCGGGCGACAGAACCGGAAATGAGGCCGGGGAGAGAGCGGAGCGTCCGCGAGTCCGGCTCGGCCTTGCGGAGCCCGGGAGCGAGGAAGGCTCGTGCGACCGGTTTCTGGGTTGCGCGGATCGGCCTTTCCCGGCAGAAACGCCGGACGAACCCGGAATATCTGCCAAACCCGATTACACACTTTGTTACACCAGCCGTTCTGGGAGGTGTTTTCGGCCCATACTTTCCGATGGCTGGAAACCCTCTGGCATGGAGCCGGCTGGAAAATACTTGCACTTGGCACATTCGGTATATTAATGCATATGATCGGTCTGCCAAATACTTTTCCATACCGAAACCCGGATAAAAAACAGGGTTCATTCTTATGAAAGTTATCGAAACAGCGCTCGAGGGGGTCGTAATCCTCGAGCCCGAGTTGCATCGCGATGCGCGGGGATACTTCTTCGAAAGCTACTCACAGAAATTGTTCGACAGATCGGTTCGGCCGGTCCGATTCGTACAGGACAACGAATCGAAGTCCTCCTACGGGGTGCTTCGCGGGCTGCACTTCCAAAAGCCGCCGCATGCGCAGAGCAAACTGGTGCGCGTGATTTCGGGAACCGTACTGGACGTGGCCGTGGACATCCGCCGCGGCTCGCCGACCTTCGGCCGCCATGTGGCCGTCGAGCTCTCGGGCGAGAACCACCGCCAGCTGTTCATCCCCCGCGGATTCGCGCACGGGTTCGCCGTACTGAGCGAGGAGGCGCTCTTCCAGTACAAGTGCGACAACTACTACGCCCCGCAGAGCGAGGGGGCGATCGCATGGAACGACCCGCAGATCGGTATCGACTGGCGGATCGACCCCGCGAACGTGATCCTCTCGGAAAAGGACAGCCGCCATCCGAGACTGGACGAAGCACCCGAACTGTTCGACTATAATACGGACTATTACGCCTGACGATAAAACGGTTGCGCGGCACAGCTGCGGACACCTCGCCGGACAAGGCGGCGACGGCTACGAAAGCAGTCCCGGCGACAATACTTCGCGGCTACGACGGTAGGCGTGATACGCCCCGGAGCCGGGAATCGCTTCGCTGCGCAGCCATGCCCGGCGCAGGGACCGACTGGTAGTCGGGCAATGAAATGCACGGGCCTCGGCGGATGCAGCGATCCCGGCGAGGACTCCGGCGGCCGGACGGAATCCCACGGGTAAAAGGGCGGAGACGGAGAAGTCGAGGAGAAAGGCATACGGCCTCCGGAGGAAGGCGGAACGTTGCGGGCGCGGACGGCGACGTCAGGAACCGGTCCGGGACATCCGTTACCGGTTCACCGACGGCACCAAACCGGGTATCGCCGATCCAGAGGCCGAGCGACGTATCAGGCGATCGTGGACTGCGCCGCTTACACCGGCGTAAACGAAAGTCTAAACGAGCGGCTCTACCGAACCGTCGCACTCTGCCTCCGTTGGCGGAGTATCTCTGCGGCGCTAGCCGGGTTGCTTCGCCGAAAGCGTCCGCGCTTTGCCGCCGTGCCATGAGCCGTTGCGCGGCAATTGCTGTAGACGAGTCGTGGTCACGACGCGCTGCAAGGGCCTCGGTGCGGAGAACATGTACGGGGCAGATCGGCGCGCATTACGGAAAGGTCCGTACCCGACGCGGCCGTCGAGCTTTCGGGCAGAGACCGCTGCCGGTTGTTCAGTCGGCCGGACAAGCGGCAGGGAAAGAACGGCAAGGCAGCCGCTCGCAAGTAGCCGGGCCGTCGCAACCGTCCTGCTCCGGCGCTTCTTACGGACAGTCGGGACAGCGGACCCGGGACAGCGACCGATCGCAGGCCGGACGGGCCAAAACGCAGGGAGGAAAAACCGAGAGAAAAGGCGTACGGCTTCCGGCCACGGCAGAGCAATAAGTTCTCTGCTTTCGGCAGGAGATTGCGGGCACGGGCAGCGCCGGAGAGACGCTGAGAGGAGAAAAGCCGCAGCAACGGCTCCGGACCGTTCCTTCCGGCGCACGAGCGGCACAAACGCACATAGACAAAACCATGCAGAAATCAAGCGAGAGAATCACGGTGCTGGTCACCGGAGCCAACGGGCAACTCGGGCGCGAGATGCGTCGTGCGGCGGCGGGCAGCAAGGACCGGTACGTCTTCACCGACGTGACCGAGCTGGACATCGCCGATGCCGATGCGGTCGGACGCACCGTGCGGGAAGAGAAGGCGGACGTGATCGTCAACTGCGCGGCCTATACGAACGTAGACCGGGCAGAGGAGGACGAGACCGCGGCGGACCTGCTCAACCATCGCGCCGTGGCAAACCTGGCCGCCGCGGCCCGCGAACGGGGAGCCGTGCTGATCCACATATCGACGGACTACGTCTTCCGGGGGGACAAGAGTACGCCCTACGCCGAGGACGACCCGACCGATCCGACGGGAGCCTACGGACGCACGAAGCTGGCCGGCGAACAGGCGATAGCCGAAAGCGGCTGCCGCTATCTGATCTTCCGCACCGCATGGCTCTACTCCGAGTTCGGGAACAACTTCCTTCGAACGATGCTCCGCCTGACCGCCGAGCGCGACAGCCTGAGCGTCGTGTTCGATCAGGTCGGCACGCCGACCTATGCAGGAGATCTGGCCCGCGCGATCTTCGAGATCGTGCAGGGGCGGAAATACGACGGCCGGGAGGGCGTATACCACTTCTCCGACGAAGGAGTCTGCTCGTGGTACGACTTCGCCCGAGCGATCGCCGGGTACGCGGGCCATACGGGATGCGACATCGGGCCGTGCCACAGCTCGGAGTTCCCCAGCAAGGTCCGCCGGCCGAGCTTCTCCGTGCTGGACAAAACCAAGGTAAAGCAGACCTTCGGCATCCGGATACCGCACTGGACCGAATCGCTGAAGGCATGTATCGAGAATCTGAAAAACAGCGAGCCATGACAACGTACAAGCGCAGTATACTGATCACGGGCGGCGCCGGCTTCATCGGGAGCCATGTGGTGCGCCTGTTCGTAAACAAGTACCCCGGATACCGCATCGTCAACCTCGACAAGCTGACCTATGCGGGCAATCTGGCCAACCTCGCGGACGTCGAGAACGCCCCGAACTACGCTTTCATAAAGGCCGATATCTGCGACTACGAGAGGATGCGGGAGCTCTTCCGGGAGTATGCCGTCGACGGGGTGATACACCTCGCGGCCGAAAGCCATGTCGACCGATCGATCCGGGACCCGTTCACCTTCGCCCGGACGAACGTCATGGGAACGCTGTCGCTGCTTCAGGCGGCCAAGGAGCAATGGAACGGAGACTACGAGGGGAAACGGTTCTACCACATATCCACCGACGAGGTCTACGGAGCGCTGCCGATGACGCGGCCCCAAGGCGATCCGAACGGAAACGAGTGCGGAGGGGGACCCTACGGAGATCGCTTCTTCACCGAACGGACCAAGTACGATCCGCACAGCCCCTATTCGGCCAGCAAGGCTTCGTCGGATCACTTCGTCAGGGCCTATCACGACACATACGGCCTGCCGACCGTCATCTCGAACTGCTCGAACAACTACGGACCCTATCAGTTTCCCGAAAAGCTGATCCCGCTGTTCATAAACAACATCCGGAACGACAGGCCGCTGCCCGTCTACGGCAAGGGGCAGAACGTCCGCGACTGGCTATACGTGGAAGACCACGCACGGGCCATCGACCTGATTTTCCACAAGGGGAAAATCGCCGAAACGTACAACATCGGGGGATTCAACGAGTGGAAGAACATCGATCTGATCGAGGTCATCATCAAAACCGTCGACCGACTTTTGGGAAGGCCGGAAGGCGCGAGCGAAAAACTGATTACCTATGTCGCTGACCGGGCCGGGCACGACCTGCGCTATGCGATAGACTCCTCCAAACTAAAAAACGAACTCGGCTGGGAACCGACCCTCCAGTTCGAGGAGGGCATCGAAAAAACCGTCCGCTGGTATCTCGATAACCAAAAATGGATCGATAACGTGACCTCGGGGGAGTATGCAAAATACTACGAGGAAATGTATCAGAATAGGGAATAAATACAGTATTATGGACTGTATGGCAAAAATTGTCAACTTGCCGAAAATATTCGACAAGCGAGGGAATCTTTCGTTTATCGAAGGGAGGAATCACCTGCCTTTTGAGATTCGCAGGACCTACTGGATTTACGACGTCCCGGGAGGCGAAGTCCGGGGGGGACACGCCTACCGGGAGAATGAGGAATTCGTCGTGGCGCTTAGCGGGAGTTTCGATGTCGTCCTGCATAACGGCGTACAGCAGCGGCGATTCAGTCTCAATCGTTCGTATTACGGCCTTTACATTCCGAAAATGACTTGGCGCACGCTCGAGAACTTTTCGACCAATGCATTGGCTCTCGTTCTCTCGTCGACAGTCTACGATCCGGAAGATTACATCCGGACATTCGATGAATTCATAGCAGAGATGCACGGATGATACGCTCGTTTACGGGATGGAGGTACATTTTCGCCGTTGCGATCTTTATGCATCATTACCAGATCGACGGCAAGTCGGTTCTGCAGGCAGGAGGGGCGATCGGCGTCACGTTCTTTTTTATACTGAGCGGTTTCCTGCTTGCGTACGGCTACAAAAAGCGTTTGATGACCCGGGAAATATCGACGAGCGACTTTTACAAAGCCAGAGCGGTCAAATTATATCCACTGCATATCCTGTGCTTCGCCGCCGTATTTTTGCTGGGTATTCGCAATTTTGTCACGGCGGATCTGCCCAAGGCGGTTCTGAACCTGTTTCTTTTGCAAAGCTGGGTTCCGTCGCCGGATTATTACATGTCGTATAACGCCGTATCGTGGTTTCTGTCGGATGAGCTGTTTTTCTACCTGATGTTCCCGTTCGTCCTGCCCGTTTTGTTAAACGGCTCCGGGAAAAAGATCGCTGTCGGCGCAGGCATATTCGCGATATCGTATTCGGCTGCGGCCGCTCTGATTCCTTTAGACCATTATCACGCTTATTTTTACATCAATCCGCTTTCCCGGTTCGCCGATTTCGTATTCGGCATTCTGGTATTCCGGATATTCGATCAGCGGCGACAGGCGACGGTCGGACATACCTCTCGAGCCGAAGCGGGAGCCATTCTTCTGGTTTTCGCGACATTTATCCTGTTCGACCATATCCCCAAACCGTATCACTATTGTTCCGTCATCTTTTGGGGACCTGTTGCAATGCTAATATATACATTCGCAAATATTTCGTTATCAGCAAATTACCCCCCCCCGCACGCAAAATACACTACGTATTGCACAAATCTGTGGGGCCCCACCGAAAACGCGCATGCCGTTACAAACCGGACAGGGCGGCATCTTTTCGCAAGGATTGTCCTGTCGCGCCATACAATTGTTCGGAGAAGCCAGTTTTTGTTTTTATCTGATTCATCAACAAGCCATTCTGTTCGGACGTACCCTTGCCGCCAAGGCCGGTCTCGACACGGACAACCTGCCGGCCCTACTCGTCTTTCTCGTGCTTACCACGCTCGGCAGTGTGGCTTGCCTGAAATGGATCGAGCAGCCCGCAGCCCGGTGGTTGAAACGCAAAATAGCATAATGCCATGCTGAAATCAGTGTACGATTGTTCGGTAATCGAACTGCCGCGTATCGAAAATGCGAAAGGGAACATCACGCCGGTACACGGCGGGGTCAACCTGCCATTCGAGATAGCTCGGGTTTTCTATCTGTACGACATTCCCGGAGGCGAGGCGCGCGGAGCCCATGCCCACCGCGAATGTCACCAGTTTCTGGTGGCAGCGAGCGGCAGTTTCGAAATCGTCCTCGACGACGGGCACAACAAGCGGACCGTCACCCTTAACCGGCCTTACTACGGCCTGCACATTCCGCCGGGCATCTGGGCCGCCGAACAGGGTTTCTCGTCGGGTTCGATCTGCCTTGTGCTGACCTCGCACATTTATGACGAGGCCGACTATATCCGCGATTACGCGTCATTCATCGACTATATCCGCCATGGAAGCAAGTAAATTAGGGCTCTACTTCGACGAGTTCGTCATCGGGGAAACCGTCGAGCACGCTCTCTCGAAAACCATTTTCGAAAGCGACAACAATTTTTTCAGCCTGCTCACGATGAACCATCATCCGGTGCATACCAACCTGGACTACGCACGTAAGAACCAGCACGGGCAACTATTGGTTGTCGGGACGTTGGTCTTTTCGCTCGTCGTCGGCATGACCGTCCCCGATATCAGCGGCAAGGCGATTGCCAACCTGGGATACGAGGAGGTCAAGCATCTGGGGCCAGTGTTCGTCAACGACACGCTGTATGCGAGAACGACCATTCTCGGCAAGCGGGAATCGAAATCGAAACCCGACCGGGGAGTAGTTTATGTCGAAACCGTAGGATACAATCAGCACGGCGAAGCGGTGATCAGTTTCCGTCGTCATGTGCTCGTCAAAAAGCAAGCTTAGCATGAACCATCTATTCCGAAGCCTGATGTTCGTCCCGGCCCATAACGACCGGTTGATGAGCAGTGCCGCACGCGTCGATGCCGACGTGTTGCTGCTCGACATCGAAGACTCGGTCCAACCGGCCGCCAACAAGCAGGTGGCGCGCGACAACATCCTGCGCTATCTTGCCGACGGACGGTTCCGGGGCCGTGTGCTTTATCCCCGCGTCAACGACCGGGAAAGCGGCGAGTTGCTGCGCGACGTCTATCAGCTGACCGTCGAAGGAATCGCCGGGTTCATGTATCCCAAAAGCAAGAAAGGCGAAGATATCTATTTCTTCGGCAAGCTGCTCGAGACGATCGAATACGAAAAGGGATTTCCGATCGGGACTTTCAAGATTATTCCGCTCATCGAAACGACGGGCGCCGTTATGAACATACAAGAGATCTGCAACGCCTGTCCGAACCGCGTTACGGCGGTCGCTTTCGGTTGCGAGGATTTCGTCACCGATCTGGGAGGCAAGCACGATCCCGAAGGACAGAGTATTTTTACGGCGCGGGCCCAGATCGCCATGGGCGCCAAAGCATGCGGGGTGATTCCGATCGACACGGTGCATATTCGCGTACATGATCTCGAGGACCTCGAACGCAACCTGATTCTCTCCAAGAAACTCGGTTTCGAAGGGATGCTGATTCTGAATCCCAAGGAACTGCCGCTTTGCCACCGTTACTACTCCCCCGGCGAGGACGAAGTGGCTTGGGCCGAGGAGATGCTCGCGCTGGCCGAAGAGGCCGAACGCGAAGGTAAAGGGGTGGCCCTCAAGGACAATAAGTTCATCGGGCCGCCGATGGTCAAAATGGCGCAAGCCATTCTTGACAAACATGCCATGATCGGTCGAACAAAAACGACGACAAACCATGATTGATAAAATCGACGAACGAAATCTCGCACAAGAGCGCCATACGCATTTTCTCCATCAGTGCGCACTGATGGAGAAAACCTTCGAGGCACGCAGGATCAACTTTCACCCTGTCACAGACAAGCACGATGTCGTGCCGTTCATCACCAGCTTCATCCACCAACGTAACCTCCGCACAATCGCTTTCAGCGACAGCGTTTCACTGCACGAATGCGATGTGTACCGTCAGCTGGCTGAACAATTCGGAGGACCCGATCACCGGATCATCAACCCTTTCGAGCGCACTCCTGACGGCAAATACAAAGTATTTGAGGATCAACCTACCGGAAAGCTCGACCTGCCCCGAGACGAATACTACCGCAGAATGGGGACTGTGGTAGAGGCGATGCGACAGACTCTACTCTCGGATGTCCTGATCATCGGCGCGAACGCCATAACGCTGAAAGGGGAGATCGTGTCGATCGACGGAAGCGGCAACCGAGTGGCGGGTATGATGTTCGGCCCCAAACACGTCATTATCGTAGTCGGCGCCAATAAAATCTGCATGGATCTCGACGAAGCCCTCAAACGTATCCGCAATGTGGCAGCACCGCTGAATTACATCCGGCACATCAACAAACACCATAACCGGTATGACGAACTGCCTTGTGTTCAGAAGGGCAAATGCTTCGACTGCGTCCATCCGCGCAGTGCATGTCGGAAAATCGCCATTATGCGCGGCGAAGTCGAATTCAATGCCGACAGGACGCACCTGCTGGTCGTAAACGACAATCTTGGTCTATAACTTATTATGAATAAGAAAGTAATCATTATCGGCGGCGAGGGCAACGGCGGCGTGATCGCTGCCTGCATCGAAGATAACCGTCGCCGTTTCGGCGACCTCGAGTGGGAGGTGGCCGGCTTCGTCAACGACTACGAAACGCAAGTGTGCGGCTACCCTGTACTCGGCGGAACGGACGATGTGGGGAAACTGTTGGAAAACCCCGAATATCATTTCATGTGGGGCATTCACATGATCGGCCGCAACATACTGACCGAAAAAACCTTTCGCAGGGTGAACATTCCCCGCGAGCGGTTCGCCACGATCGTGCACAAAACCGCTTTCGTGGCCGACAGCGCCATACTCGAGCCGGGCGCATTCGTCATGTCGAACTGTTACGTCGGCGCACAGGCCCGGATCGGACAGTGCTCGCTGATGATGGCCAATTCGCTGGTAGGACACAACACGACGGTCGGACCGCTTTGCCATTTCTCGGTCGGCTCGATCACCAGCTCGTACATTACCATCGGCCTGTGCTCGGACGTTACGCTCGGCGCCAAAGTGATCGAGAAGGTCAAAATCGGAAACTTCGCCGTGGCAGGCGCAGGCAGCCTCGTGACGCGCGACATTCCCGATTACGAGATTCATGTGGGAACGCCGGCCCGGTTCATGAAGCGCGTCCGTGAAGACTAAACCCGAAACCATGATCAAGTTTCTCGACCTACAGAAAGTGACCGAAAGTCACGGAGCGGAGATTCGCGAAGCCGTAGACCGCGTCATAAGCTCGGGCTGGTACCTGCAAGGGCAGGAGAATGCGCGGTTCGAAGCCGACTATGCCCGCTACATCGGGACCCGGCATGCCGTGGGCGTTGCCAACGGACTCGACGCGCTGATCTGGATTTTCCGTGCCTATATGGAACTGGGCGTCATGAGACCGGGCGACGAAGTGATCGTTCCGGCCAACACCTATATCGCCTCGATCCTCGCCATCACCGAGAACGGCCTGGTTCCCGTACCGGTCGAGCCCGACCTGAGAACCTATCAGATCGACGACTCGCTGATCGAGCAGGCCGTCACTCCCCGTACCCGGGCTATTCTGATAGTCCACCTTTACGGGCAGTGCGCTTACACGGACAGAATCGGCCAACTGTGCCGGAAATACGGGCTGAAACTGGTCGAAGACAATGCACAGGCGCACGGCTGCCTCTATCGTGGCCGGCGGACCGGATCGCTCGGCGACGCTGCGGGCCACAGCTTCTATCCCGGCAAAAACCTCGGCGCGCTGGGCGATGCGGGCGGCGTAACGACCGACGACGAGAAACTGGCCGCTACGGTGCGCGCGCTGGCCAATTACGGTTCGGCGAAAAAGTACGTTTTCCGGTATACCGGTCGTAACAGCCGGCTCGACGAAATCGAAGCCGCCGTACTCGACGTGAAGCTCCGCCATCTGGACGCAGACAACACGCGCCGGCGGACCATCGCAAATTATTACCTGTCGCATATTGATAATCCGAAGATCGTACTGCCGAACGTACCGGATTCCGACGCCAACGTGTTCCACATATTCCCGATCCGTTGCGCCGATAGGGACGCCTTGCAACAGTACCTGACCGAAAACGGTGTCCAGACCATCATTCACTATCCCATCCCGCCCCACAAGCAAGAATGCTACCGGGCATGGAACGACCGTTGCTATCCGATTACCGAGCGGATTCACCGCGAGGAGCTCAGTCTGCCGATCAGCCCGGTCATGGATCGGACCGAAGCGGAGGCAGTTGCACGGCTGCTCAATAATTTTTAAAACAGTAAATTATGCCGAAAATATCGATCGTTATGCCCGTGTATAACGCCGAGCCCTTCCTCGATGACGCAATCCTTTCGGTAATGGAGCAATCGTTCGGGGACTGGGAGCTGATATGCGTCAACGATGGCTCGACCGACGGATCGTTGTCCAAGCTGGAGGCATATGCTTCCAAGGATCCTCGCATCCGTGTCTTTTCCAAGCCGAACGGAGGCGCGTTGAACGCCCGCAATTACGGAGTTCGACAAGCTTGCAGCAAATGGCTTTATCGTATGGACGCCGACGACCTGCTGAGTCCCGATCTGCTCGAAGAGATGATCCGTACGGCCAACGAACAAGATGCCGACTACGTCATTCCGGAACAAGTGCACTGGTGGCCCGACCAACCCGAAAAAACCTATTATTTCAATCGGGAGCACGGTGTTTTCGAAAAGCTGTCGGGTCGTGAAGCACTGATCAAGTCGCTTATGTGGGAATTCCACGGACGGGCCATGTGCCGACTCGACACCTATATGAAATACACATTCGACTCGGATATTGGCTTTATCGACGAATATGTGGCCCGGCTAGTGATTCTCAATAGCCGGAAAATCGTCTATTCCAAAGGCGAGTACTATTACAGGCAGAATGCCGGATCGCTTTGCTACAAGCCGTCGGTGCGCAGATTTCACGTACTCGAGCGCAGCCGGCTGAGCGAACAGCTGCTGTTGACCGTCTGCGACGACCCGCAAACCATCCATAATTACCGACGCCTCTTGTTCGGCGAATTGATCGGATGTACTCGCCTGTATCTAAGCCAGTACCGACTTTTCGACAAAGAAGAGCGGCGGCAGATTGTCGAACTGCTGACGGCCGCCTATCGTCGGACGGATAAGAAAGCCTTTCATGGCTATTGTCTGAAACCGGGCTGGAACAACAAGTATCTCGGTATGCTGAGCTTTACGAACTGGACCGTATTTCGTATTGCTCTCTTGCTTCAGAACCGTATCCACGCTTTTAGAAACTGAGTTGTAGCAATTTTAATATTCATATATTAGGTTGTATATCTTTACGCTACATCAAAAAACGCGAGCGGCTTGCCCCGGGTATCGGCATTCGATGAAGCAGTTCTTCAACAGCGAGCACCGCAACCGGACAGCTGACTACAAAATATTCCGTTTTCTGATCGCGCTCAAGCTGGCCTTGGGAATGGGCCCCAAAGACATGTCATGCAACAGGGAATGACAGAAAACACGTCCGGCGCAGACACCTCGTACGAACAGGCGCTCAAGTCGACCGGAATCGTCGGGGGCGCGCAGTTTCTCACGATCCTGATTACGGTCGTCAAGACCAAGATCGTCGCCCTGCTGCTGGGGCCTGCCGGCGTCGGCGTGCTCGGCTTGCTGCAGGGTATTGTCGACATGATCCGCAACGCGACGGGACTGGGCATACATTTCAGCGCGGTCAAAGACGTTGCGGCGGCGAATGCGTCGCGCGACGGACAGCGGATAGGGCGGACCATCCGGATTCTCCGGCGGTGGGTCTGGGGCACCGGTCTGCTGGGCATGACGGTCGCCATCGCATTGAGTATCCCGCTTAGTCGGTTCTCGTTCGGGAATGCGGAATATGCCGTGCCGATCGTTCTGGTTTCGGTCGTTCTGCTGCTGACCAGTTTGCAAGAGGGGCAGCTCGCCCTGCTGCAAGGCCTGCGCATGATCGGCAAGATGGCGAAGGCGAAAGTCGCCGGAGCCGTAGCCGGATTCGCCCTCACCGTGCCGATGTACTGGTGGCTGGGCGTGAAGGGAATCGTCCCCGCCATGATCCTGACGGCGGCGGCGATGCTTGCCATTTCATGGTGGTTTGTCCGAGGCATCCGGGTCGAACCTGTCAAGCTTACGCCGAAGGAAACGTTTCGGGGCGGTCTGTCGATCGCCAAGCTGGGTTTTTTCATCGTTGTTACCACTTTCGCGTCGACGGCCACCATGTATATCGTTCGCTCGTTCGTCTCGCAAAAAATCGGAACGGACGGCGTCGGAATGTTTCAGGCGGCATGGAACATTTCAAATGTATATACGGGATTGATTACGAGCGCTATGATGGCCGATTTCTTCCCGCGTCTGAGCGAAAGGAGCAACGACCACGCCGCCATGGCCCGGCTCACCAACGAACAGGGAGAGATCGCCCTGATTATCGGCGCGCCGATGATCGCCGGCATTCTGCTGTTCATCCCTGTCGTACTGAACATTCTGTACTCGTCGCAATTCATGGCCGCTACGGCTATTCTGCAATGGCAAATGGCGGGAGCCTTCACCGGATTCCTTTCGTGGCCGCTCAGCGTAATTTTTTTGGCTAAAGGGAAGGGACATTACTGTATCCTTACCGACGGAGTATGGTGCGCGGCATACCTCAGCATCGTTTTTGCCGGATGGCACCGGTTCGGGCTCGAAATTCTCGGCATCGCGGCCATTTGCAGCAGCTTTGCCAAGCTCGTGCTGGTCTATGTCCTTGTCCGGACGCAGTTCCGGTTCCGCTGGTCCCGGCGCAATCTCAGGCTGATCGGCCTGTACGGCGGACTGATCGCCGGAGCGCTGCTTACGGTGCTTCTCGCCTCGGGATGGGTCAAATACGCGATAGGCGGAGCGATCGTACTGATCGTATGCTGCATTTCGTACAGGCACCTGAACGAGATCGTCGCCGTATCGTCGCTGATAACTAAGATACGGCGAAGAATGGGTGGAAAGCGTCCGTAAATCCATCCCGGCCGGGCAGCCCGGTCGGAAAGTTTCATCTCGAAAAACATGAAACCGACTATCCGCGACGTCCGGCGTTGCTACTCGAAGATCAAGCAACTGGCCCGGACCGCCATATCCGAAAGGGACTATAACCGGGCCGCCGGGGAACTGGCCTTATCGGCCCGGATCGCCTATTTGTTCAACTGGATATATAGCGATCCCGAAACGGACGACATGATCCGCAGGATCGGCCGGGCGCTTTTCGACGAAAAGTCTCCCGAGCCGCGACAGACCGCCAGATACGCCATGTACAATTCGTTCGGCCGAGAAAACAGGGGGCTCACCCAGCAGTACATCCGGGCATTGCGGGCGTTACAGGTCGAGTTTCTCTACATCTTCGAAGACCGTTCCAAGGCAATGGCGGGCGTCGAGAGCGATCTGGCCGCTTGCGGCGACCGAGTCGAAATCTTCGAAATAACCCCGTCGCTCCCCCCGACGAAGCAGGCGGAACAGTTGCACCGGAAACTGCGCGAGTACGCCCCGCAGGTCCTGCTGGTACAGATAGCGCCTTGGTCGGTCATGCCGCTTATCGCTTTTTCCGCTTTGCCGGAAATCGCGAAGTATAACATAAATCTCACCGACCATGCTTTCTGGTTGGGCAGCGGCATCTTCGATCGCAACATCGAGTTCAGGGATTTCGGCTGGACGATTTCGCTGGAAAAACGCAGGTTCGCCATGTCGCAACTTTTCATGCTGCCTTATTATCCCATTCTCAACGAAACCCCGTTCGAAGAATTTCCTGCCGAAGTCCCGGCCGATAGCGTCAAAATCTTTTCGGGAGGGAGCTATTACAAGGTTTATGGCGGGAAGGGACTCTATTTCGATCTTGTCAAGCGGACGCTGGACGAGAATCCCGATGCCGTGCTGTTGTACGCCGGCGACGGCGATGCGCGCATCTTCCGGGAGTTCATTCGCAACAACGGTTTCCAGCGACGGGTGTTCCTGCTCGGAAGCCGGCGCGACATCCATGCCGTTTTTCGCGCATGCGACATTTACATGGGAACTTACCCGATCGGCGGGGGACTCATGTCGCAATATGCGGCCGTGAACGGCAAACCGATTCTCGCCTACGCCTCGGAGGAATGCCCATCGGCTTTCGTCGAAACAGTCGTCTGTCACAAGACGCGCTTGAAAATCACGCATACCGATGTCGAATCTTTTGCCCGTCATGCCCGGGCCCTGTGCTCCGACCCGGCGCTGCGAACCGAAGAAGGAAATAGGCTGAAGCAGTGCATCACCTCGCCGGACGAGTTCGCCGAGGGCCTGCGCAATCTGTTGGCCGGATACGCTCGTCCGCATAGCGGGAACCGGGTCGGCATCGACTACGGAAAGCGGCTCGACTTTTACTACGAGACCGAAAATAGCAACCGTTGGAGCGGATTCGCCATGCTGCTCCTCAGCCAGTACGGAATCTGGGCGTTTCGCTATTTCCCGTTGGCAGCGCTCAAGACGGTACCCGGAACGCTGTACCGCTACGGCATCGAACGGTTCAAAAAATATCTGAAACGATGATCGATACAATCAAGGCCTTGCTGAGAGGAATAGGCAGAGCCGGATCCTACCTCGTTCCCTATCGGAGCGGCGGGCGCCTGAGCACGCTCGGGGACTATCTGTACACGGCTTGGCTGGCACGCCATTTCAAACACATAGGCGCCAATGTCTATATTCGGCGACCCGTATCGCTGAGGGGCGGAAAGTACATCTCGATCGGAAGCCATAGCGTGATTCAGAAAGGATGCATACTCAACGCGTGGGACCGGTACGGCAACCAGTCTTTCACGCCGGAGATCGCGATCGGCGAACACGTTTCGATCGGCGAATGGAGTCATCTGTCGGCTATCCGGGCGATCCGCATCGGAAATTACGTGCGTACGGGCCGTCGGGTTACGATCGTCGACAACTCGCACGGCCGAGGTACTTCGGAGGAGTTGGGAATGCACCCGGAGGACCAACCCCTTTATTCGAAAGGTGTCGTAACGATCGGAAACAACGTGCGGATTGCCGACAAGGTGACGATCCTGTCCGGCGTTACCATCGGAGACAACTCCACGATCGGAGCCAATGCCGTAGTTACGCACGACATTCCGGCAGGAGTAATAGCCGCCGGAGTGCCGGCCCGCGTCATCCGTCAGATCAGCCAGTCGCAGAATAGCTCTGAGAAACAGGGTTCCCTCGATTCATAAACCCTCAACCGAAATACCGCTGTGAAAGCAAGAATCATTGCATTTTACCTGCCTCAGTACCACCCGATTCCGGAAAATGACGCGTGGTGGGGCAAAGGGTTCACCGAATGGACCAATGTGGGCAAGGCGAAACCCTTGTATCGCGGGCATTATCAGCCTCGGGTGCCGGCCGACCTGGGATACTACGATCTGAGGGTCCCCGAAACCAGACAGGCGCAGGCCGATATGGCGCGCTCCTATGGCGTCGAAGGCTTTATGTACTGGCACTATTGGTTCGGCGGCGGCAAGCGCCTGCTGGAGCGTCCGTTCAACGAAGTTCTCGCCAGCGGCGAACCGGATTTTCCTTTCGCTCTCGCGTGGGCCAACGAGACATGGAAAGGCTTCGCCCACGGTCTCACCAACCGCAATACGCTGATCGAACAGCGTTATTTGGGCGAGCAAGATTACATTGACCATTTCCATGCCGTGTTGCCCGCTTTCCGGGACAGGCGGTACATTACCGTGGACGGGAAGCCTTTGTTCATGGTTTACAAACCGCTTCAGCATCCCGACATGCAGGCTTTTGTCGAGCTATGGCAGCGGCTTGCCCGGGAGAACGGGCTGCCGGGAATCTATTTTGTCGGGCAGGCATTCATCGAAGACTGCAAGTCGGTGCTTTCTCTCGGACTGGATGCGGTCAACACGAACCGGCTGCTAGATTGTGTAAGGTTAGGGCGATCCTTGCCTCGTAAAATCTGGGGGCGGATACAGGTCGATTGGCTCCGATATCCCCGCATATTCGACTACGGCCGCGCTTCGGCATGGTTCGTCGGCGAACAGGAAAAGGATTTGCGATATATTCCGTCTATCTTTTCGGGTTGGGATCATACTCCTCGAAGCGGCGCCGAAGGTATCGTGCTGGATCATGGCACACCCGAAAAGTTTGGGGTGCACGTTGCACGCGTACTGGACATCGTTGCAGAAAAGCCTGCCGAGCAACGGATAGTCTTTCTCAAATCATGGAATGAATGGGCCGAAGGCAATTACATGGAACCCGACCTGAAATATGGCAACAGGTTCCTCGAAACGCTCAAAACAGCCCTCGAATCCTAAGGCTGCGGCAGGCTGTTTAAAAGCGCAAGATAGGTCGATACAGCATCCGAATATGATCAGAACCGTTATCAGCCAGGTTCTCTCCCGAATCAAAGGGAAACCTTATACGCTCAATCCGGTCATTCCGACCGGTTATTTGGTGGCTCTTTGCCTGAGAAATGCAGGCATGCTGGCGAGAGGACTGATGACTTGTTGTCACAAAACCGGACCACTATACAGGGGAGCCGGTGTCAAGATACGTTGCGCCCGAAAACTGCGGACAGGACGAAACGTAAGAATCGACCGCGGATCCTATCTGGACGCTCTGTCGGAGCACGGCATCATACTGGGAAACAATGTGAGCGTGGGACAATCGACTACTATCGAGTGTTCCTCCACACTCAGCAACATCGGACAAGGTTTGAGCGTAGGCGATCGTTCGGGACTTGGCACGCACGGCTTTTACGGTTGCGTAGGCGGTATCACGATCGGAAACGACGTGCTGATCGGGAATTTTGTCAGCATGCATGCGGAGAATCATGTTTTTTCGGATTCCCGAACTCCTATCAGGGAACAGGGACTGACACACGAAGGAATTCGGATCGGGAACAATTGTTGGATCGGAGCCAAAACGACTATACTTGACGGCGCGAGCATCGGAGACGGGACGGTCATTGCGGCAGGAAGCGTCGTTCTGCGTGGAGAGTATCATAGCAACGCCGTATATGGTGGCATACCGGCCAAACTGATCCGAATGATCTGACGTATTCGAGAGGGCCATGTTATATTATCTGGCAATTTTCGCCTATATTCTTTTTTGTTGGATATGGTCTTCCCAACCGGGGTTCGACAAAGGGAAAAGCGACTTCCTTTATTGGAGCGTTTTTCTGCTATTTTGGTTCACAGCAGGATGGCGTTACGAAACGGGAACCGACTATTTTGCCTACGACGAGCTCTATCGCACGACAACGACATTGGGCGAAGCCCAGCAAGCGGGCGGAATCACTTCGGATCTGGGTACGACCGATATCGGCTACATGTTGCTGAACTCGCTGTTCAGGACGATCGGAACCGACATCAACATCATGTTTTTTCTGATCGCTTTCGTTACGAACCTGTTGCTGTTTGGCTCGATCGGCAAATATTTGCCCCGGTACCGATTTCCCTGTATTCTGGCTTATTATACGTTTTGCTTCTTCACGCTCGATATGAACGGGATCAGGCAATCGATCGCCGTCTGTATCTTCATTTACTCGCTACGCTATATCCAGCAACGGCAAACCGTCCGCTATGCGGCGACCATTCTGATTGCGGCGCTGTTTCACCTTTCTGCAGTCGTCGTACTACCGTTGTACTGGATTGTCAACCGGAGGTTCCCGTCATGGCTGTTATATACGACTACCATGGTTGGGTTCACGGTGATTGCCCTACGAATACCGGTTGTCGAAATACTCGTGCAGAAACTCATCGTTCCGATACTGCCTTGGGCGGGAGCCGTTTACAAGTTGGGTGTTTACACGTCGGAAGAGGGTATAAAGGCATGGGGGCTCAATTCCAAGCTGCTGCTTTATATGGCAGGTCTGGTTTATATCATCCGACGACGAAAGTTGTTGGACGGTATGACGCCTTATGCCAATATTCTTCTTAACTTATTTGCCATATACATTTTTTGCCGGGGAATGTTGTGGGAGTCTATCGAGCTCAATTCCCGCATCAACTATTATTTTATCTTCGGCCTGATAGCAGGTTTAGTCATGCTGCCGGATACGCTCCGTATAGCGAAGAATCGTTTGATAGCTTCCATGCTGCTGATCGCGGTCATTTTCTATCAAGGCAATCTGTGGTTGCTTGGATCAGTTCATGCCAAATCCTACCTGCCCTATCAGAACTACCTCGTACACCGGATTTTCGATCTTCCCAGTACCGGGCGGGAAAGACTCAACCAACAAGCAGAAGCCGAACAGCAATGAGCCGCATACTTTATGTGATCGACCGGCCTAATAGCTACGGTAGCGAGCAGCATCTGTTCGATGTGGTTAGCTTCCAACACCGTTCCCATGCCGTTCGGGTTCTCGCGTTCCGCAACGGACCGCTGATATCCCGTTTACAAGCGATAGGTATCGAAGTCGAGACAGTGGAATGGCTCTCGTGGACTATCACTCCGACAAAATGCCGACGCCTTATGCGGGCAATCCGACGGTTTGGCCCCGATCTGGTACATTCCCATCAGCCCAAGGCATCCTTCTATTGCAGCCTGTTGTGCCGTCTGCATGGGATTCCTCATGTTCCGACGATTCATACCCTTCCCGTTCAGGCAGCCGCCCGGTATCGCGGAATAAAACGAGCCGTTGTCTATGCCTTTCATCTATGCGTGATGTGGAGCGTGGAACTCTTGTCCGGACAGACAATCCATGTAAGCAGATATACCATCAAGCGGTACGCGCTTGTTCCGCACAAGGCTATTCTTATCCGAAACTGGCTTTCGCCGCAGTTGCTTGACAGCTCGTCTTCTATTCGCCCGCCCCGTTCAAATCGTTACAACTACCTTTGTGTCGGCTCAATAGATCCATCGAAAGGAACGCTCGAGCTGATTACCTTGTTCGATCGCTTGTTGCGCTATCAGCCCGCGGCACGATTGACCATTGTGGGTGACGGGCAGAACGAGCCTTACAAGCGACAGGTCGAGCATCTGATCCTCTCCCGGGGACTGGCCGAACAGGTCGTGTTGGCCGGGTATCAGGACAACCCGTCGGCTTATTACAGTACACACGACGTGTTCATTTTACTCACCAAAGGCGAGTCGTTCGGCCTCGTGTTCGTCGAGGCAATGTATTACGGGTTACTCGTGATTTGCCCCGATCTGGATATTCTGCGGGAAATCGTCCATCCCGCCAATCTGTTTATCGATCCGAAAGCGCCCGATATTGAGCGAGCCGTCGCGGCATTCGTTGATTCTGCGGACGTAGAGGGAGTTGCCGCGGCAAATCGCTCATGGGCTGTCGAACAGTACGACTATGAAACGCAACAACGCAAGCTCGCTGAAGCATACGATCGCATTTTACGCGCTGCTCGTTAGCGAACTGATATGCCTGCCATGGCTGTCGGCAAGAGAGGTTTTAAAAAAGCGGAGAAAAACGGCGGGACCTCCTCTGCGCAGACGTCCGCCGGTTGCTTCGAAGCAGGTATATGTCTGTGTACATGAATGGGGAGGTTATCCGATGCGCCGCCAGAAAACGATCAAGCATGGGGCGACATTCGATTGCGGTCTGGAGGCTCAATTGGAACGTTTCTCTCCATATAGGGCCTCGGGACGGGTTGAGTTGACTGTAACTCTCTCCGCTGCGGACCGACATCCCGACCTTTCGGCAATTCGTAACAGAACAGATCATTTGATTCTATCATGCAACAAAGGAATGGATTTTTCAGGGTATGCGGCTTTCTTCGATCGCATTAAGAATAAGCCTGATGCCTATGTCATCCTGACCAACAGCTCGGTCAACGCCGCCCAAAACGATTTTTTAGAAAGCTATATCCGTTGCATGGAGCGGCATCCTGAAATAGGCATGTTGGGTATTTCTTATTGTACCCGCATGTTCCAGTCTTTAGTGCGCAATAATTTCACCCCTCATTTGCAAAGCTTTTTCCTTCTGACCACCACTTCTGTCTTGCGGGAGATCGTTGCGTCCAACCAGAATCGTTTTCCTGGTGCCGGAATCGGACACAAGCTCCTGCTTATCCGAAAAGGGGAAGTCGCTCTTTCCCGTCTCGTTCTTCGTCTCGGCTATCGCCTTGCCGTCATACGTCCTGAAAACGGCGCTCTTTTCTTGTTTACAGATTATCGCCGGTGGAATATACCTCGTGGGGATATTCGCCAGACACTCAGCGAACCCAATAAAATCACCGAAGTACGTTTATGATTACCGCATCGGTCGTCGCTTACCACCATTCCTATTCCGAAATCGGGAAAGTGCTGGACTGCCTATTGAAAAGTCCGGTCGCGAAAATATACGTCGTCGATAACTCGTCGAACGACGCGCTGCGTCTTTTGGAAAGAATATCGGGACGTATTCGTTATATCCACAGCGCTAACATCGGATACGGCGGAGCGCATAACATCGCGTGCGCGAGGCCGTCGAGGCGGGAGCCGACTATCATGTGATCGTCAATCCGGACATTTGGTTCGGCGAGGGCGTGATCGAAATCCTCGCCGCCTATATGGATCGGCACCCAGATGCCGGCCTGGTCGCCCCTAAGACCGTGTATCCCGACGGCGAGACGCAGTATCTGTGCAAGCTGTTGCCCACACCTTTCGACCTGATCCTGCGGAGATTCCTGCCCGCCGGCTTCCTTAAGTCGAGCAGGGAACGTTTTGAACTGCGCTTTACCGGTTACGACCGCGAGATGAACGTACCCTTTCTTTCAGGTTGCTTCATGTTCTTGAGAATCGGGACGCTGAAAGAGACGGGGCTTTTCGACGAGCGCTATTTCATGTACGCCGAGGATATCGATTTTTCGCGTCGTATCCACCGCATTACCCGTACCGTGTACTGTCCCGATGCGGTCGTCGTACATGCCCACGAGGCCGCTTCGCGTAAAAACGGGAAAATGCTGCTGATCCACATCGGCAGCCTTGTCAAGTATTTCAATAAATGGGGATGGATCATAGATCGTGAGCGAAGGCGTGCCAACAGGGCCTGCATCGAAGCATTGAAAGGACAGGGCCGAGGATAATCGAACCCGCCTGCCCGCCGAAGACCCTGCGCAAGCCGTTAACGGATCATGCGGAAGTATGGACCGGGACGGCCCGCCGGGGGCCGGCTTGGCGGGAAACTTTCGATGTAGCGCGGGGGAGGGAACTTTTGGGCATGCATGGACCATTCCAGGCGAGCATCAAACAAATCAGCTAATATGAACATTGCAATCGTAGGAACCGGATATGTCGGTTTGGTCACGGGAACCTGTTTTGCCGAAATGGGCACGAATGTTACTTGCGTGGATATCGACACCGAAAAGATCGATAAACTCAACAACGGCATCATGCCGATTTATGAGCCTGGACTCGAGGAACTTGTCAAAAAAAACGTCCGTGAAGGACGTCTCCATTTCACGACCGATCTTACCTCAGCTCTCGGCAAAGTCGAAATCGTTTTCAGCGCCGTGGGAACCCCGCCGGACGAGGACGGCAGCGCCGATCTGCATTATGTGCTGGATGTAGCGCGAACGTTCGGACAGAAAATCAACCGCTATACCCTGCTGGTAACCAAAAGCACCGTACCCGTCGGCACGGCACAGAAAGTAAAAGCCGCCATCCGGGAAGAACTCGAAAAACGCGGTGTGAACATACCTTTCGACGTAGCCTCGAATCCCGAATTTCTCAAGGAAGGTGCGGCCATCAAGGATTTCATGAACCCCGACCGCGTGGTAGTCGGAGTGGACAGCCAACAGGCACGCACGCTGATGGAGCGTCTTTACAAACCGTTTCTACTCAACGGTTTTCCAATTCTGTTTATGGACGTATCGTCGGCCGAGATGACCAAGTACGCGGCCAATGCCATGCTCGCTACCCGCATCAGCTTTATGAACGACATCGCCAACCTCTGCGAGCGTATCGGCGCGAATGTCGATATGGTACGCAAGGGCATGGGAGCCGACGATCGTATCGGAAGCCGATTTCTCTATGCCGGCTGCGGATACGGCGGGTCGTGCTTTCCGAAAGATGTCAAGGCGCTGTGCCATACCGGACGGCAAAACGGATACCCGATGCGCGTCATCGAGGCCGTCGAGGCGGTTAACGAGACTCAGAAAGTGATCGTGGCGGATAAACTCAAAGAGGCGCTGGGCACTGATCTGAACGGAAAAGTGATTGCCCTGTGGGGACTCGCATTCAAACCCGAAACCGACGATATGCGCGAGGCCCCGGCGCTGGTCATTATCGACAAGCTGCTCGAAGCCGGAGCGACCGTCCGGGCTTTCGATCCGATCGCCATGGATGAGGCGCGCAGAAAAATAGGGGACCGGGTTGTCTACTGCCGTAACATTTACGAAGCCGCCGAAGGAGCCGACGCCATTGCGCTGGTGACTGAATGGAAGCAGTTCCGGCTGCCCGACTGGAACGTTGTCCGCCAAGCCATGCGAGGAAACCTGATCGTCGACGGCCGGAACATATACGATCGGAATGAGCTTCGGAACAAAGGATTCGCGTATACCCGGATCGGAAATAAACAGTAATAAAAGTTCGTATGAAGAGAATACTCGTAACCGGAGGAGCCGGGTTTATCGGCTCGCACCTTTGCGAGCGGTTATTGCGCGAAGGGCACGACGTCATCTGCATGGACAACTATTTCACCGGCAGTAAGGACAATATCCGCCACCTGCTGGAAAACGACCATTTCGAACTGGTACGCCACGATATCATCGAGCCGTACCATGCCGAAGTCGACGAAATATACAACCTCGCCTGCCCCGCATCGCCCGTGCACTACCAGTACAACCCGATCAAGACCCTGAAAACCTCGGTCATGGGAGCCATCAATATGCTCGGGCTGGCCAAACGCACCAAGGCCAAAATCCTGCAGGCTTCGACCAGCGAGGTATACGGCGATCCTATGGTGCATCCGCAGGTGGAGACATATTGGGGCAATGTGAACCCTATCGGACTGAGGTCGTGCTACGACGAAGGAAAGCGCTGTGCCGAAACTCTCTTTATGGACTATCACCGCCAGAACGGAGTACGGATCAAAATCATCCGGATATTCAACACCTATGGGCCCAGAATGAATCCCAACGACGGACGGGTCGTCTCGAATTTCATCGTTCAGGCGCTTCGCGGCGAGAGCATCACGATCTATGGCGACGGCACTCAAACCCGGAGCTTCCAGTATGTGGACGACCTGATCGAGGCGATGATACGCATGATGGCGACCGAAGACGATTTCACCGGTCCTGTGAATACCGGAAATCCGGACGAATTCACAATGCTCGAGCTCGCCGAGAGGGTCATCCGGCTGACCGGCTCGAAATCCGAGATCGTCTTCAACCCACTGCCAAGCGACGACCCGAAGCAACGAAAACCGGATATCTCACTCGCAACCCGGCAGCTCGGCGACTGGAGCCCTTCCGTCGAACTCGAACGGGGCCTGCAAAAGACGATCGAGTATTTCAAGCAGAAGCTCGGTAATTGATTCGACATGCGACAGAGATTCGTTTCGTCCGCCCCTTTATACGAACGGCACTTGCAGAAAATGCAATAAAGTAGGGGGGAGGGAGCGACTTTCATCCGTTTTTCCCGAACCGTTCCGCCATCCGATCCGCTTATGGCTCGTACAAACGATCCGAGTGCGGCCGGGTCCCTATATTAG
>OGRE01000544.1_pt1 | contig 41208 bp, 37 predicted proteins | sample 1553421 | NCBI WGS metagenome assembly OGRE01 (sample SAMEA2580076, study PRJEB22360) | human gut metagenome | biome: human gut; feature: human-associated habitat; material: faeces | place: Denmark | collected 2008/2010 | reverse complement strand
GCCCAAGCGGCCATGCCGGCCGATATGAAACTGTGGAGTCCCGACTCGCCTTTCCTGTACGACCTGCGGGTAACGCTCAAATCCGGCAAGGAAACGGTCGACGAGGTGAAAAGCTACGCGGCCATGCGCAAATTTTCGACGGCCCGCGATGCGGACGGCATCGTCCGGCTGCAGCTCAATAACCGCGACCTGTTCATGTTCGGACCGCTCGATCAGGGCTGGTGGCCCGACGGACTTTACACGGCCCCGACGGACGAGGCGCTCGAATACGACGTAATCAAGACCAAGCAATGGGGATTCAACATGATCCGCAAGCACGTCAAAGTCGAGCCGGCCCGCTGGTACACGCACTGCGACCGGCACGGAATCATCGTCTGGCAGGACATGCCCAGCAGCACGGGCGGACCGCAATGGCAGATGGAACAATATTTCGACGGAGCCGAATGGCAGCGGTCGCCGGAATCGGAAGCCGACTTCCGCAAGGAATGGCAGGAAATCATGGACTATCTCTACTCAAATCCGTGCATCGGCGTTTGGGTTCCGTTCAACGAGGCGTGGGGCCAGTTCGAAACCGCAGAGATCGCGCAATGGACCAAGACGCACGATCCGACCCGTCTGGTGAATCCGGCCAGCGGAGGCAATCACTACCCCTGCGGCGACATGCTCGACCTGCACCACTACCCGGACCCCGAAATGTATCTCTACGACGCGAAGCGCGCGACCGTGCTCGGCGAATACGGAGGAATCGGCATGGCGGCCGAGGGGCATCTGTGGGAACCGGACCGCAACTGGGGATACGTCCAGTTCAAGACCCCGGCGGAGGTGACCGAAGCCTATCTCCGCTACACGGGCATGCTGCTCGACATGATCCCGCGCGGATTCTCGGCCGGCGTCTACACGCAGACGAGCGACGTGGAAATCGAAGTGAACGGACTGATGACCTACGACCGGAAAAAGATCAAGATCGACGAAACCAAAGTACGCGAGATCAACCAAGCGATCTGCCGCTCGCTGGAGCACAAAGATAAAACGGCACGAAAACAATAATACGGCTCACTCTCCCGTTTCGCAAGAGAGTTCCAGATAACAAACAAGACGGTCTTATTCGATAAGCGGCGGACGGAAGACGTTCCGCCGCTTGTTTTTGGCATGGACTTTGCGATACTCACAATCGAAAGGCGTTCCGCCATGCACGGTTTTCGGAAACGTCAAAACGGAAGATCGGATTTTCGGCACGGTATTTGAAGTATTCCGAAAGCAGAAAGCGACGGCGCGAAACAAGTCGCACGAAATTTGGCACAGAGTTTGAAATATACGCTTTAGAAAGTAAAGTGGACAAGCAACAAGGTTTCTTCATTTATTTAAGTTTGGGTTAGTAGTTTAGGGATGCAAGTCCCGCAGAAGGAGGCAGCCGCGACGGCTCCCTCCTTTTTGTTTTCGGGCAAGACGAACCCGCGCAGCCCGCTCGGGAGTCCGCGAAACACGAAGGCTGTAGAAACAGGCTGAGCATCCGCTGGTTTTCCACACTGCGCGCTCCACACATTTCCACAGAATACCACACTTCTCCACATGCAGGGTTTCCGTCGCACACGCCATGCGGCCGGCCGATGAAATCGAGGGCGGACAAGGAATGCAGAGCATAACCCGCGCCCGGGTACCGGAGAGGTGACCGGATCGTGAAAATCGTGCCGCCCGTAACCTGCCCGGGCAGAGAAGACGGGCCGAACCTCCGACTTCACCGGCAACATGTTATCCAGACGAAAGAATCGGCCGAACGCATAAGCGGCCATGCAAACCGGAAGCGATACACGGAGGTTCCGAATATCTTCCCCGGGAAAGACTATCCGGACCGAGCCCCCTTCATGGCCGAAACCGGCATGAAAACCGCCGGACTTCCCCCGGCATGAATACACTTTTCGAGCGACAACCTGGCCAAACGGAAGGAAGCGCGCCTCCGACGGAAACGCACGATCACGAAAGAGAGATCATAAAACGACCGGAAACGAGCTACTTGCGAACCAGCTTCGTCTTGTAGGCAGCCTTGTACTTGCCTTTGGCCATGGCGGCCAGCTTGCCCTTGATCAGCGTCTTGCGCAACGGAGAGAGACGATCGACGAACAGCTTGCCGTCCAGGTGATCGTACTCGTGCTGAATCACCCGGGCCGCGAAGCCGTCGTACTCCTCGTCGTGTTCGACGAAATGCTCGTCCACATAGCGGATGCGTATCCTTTCCGGCCGGCTCACGTCCTCGTTCAAGCGGGGCAGGCTCAGGCAACCCTCGCCGTAGAGCACCTCCTCGCCGGAACGCTCGTAAATCCGGGCATTGATGAAGGTCTTGCGAAACCCGGCCAGACGCGGGTCCTCGTCGGCATTGACCGACGCGTCGACAACGAACACGCGGATGTTGCGGCCGACCTGCGGAGCGGCGAGCCCCACCCCGTCGGCCTCGTACATCGTCTCCCACAAATCCGCCAGAAAGCGATCCAAATCGGGATAATCCTTCGTAATGTCGACCGACTCGTTGCGCAGAACCGGCGACCCGTAGATATAAATCGGTAAAAACATAGTCGCGTATCTTCTTTTTACTCTTTTCCTGATACCGGGCCGTCCGCCCGGAACCTTCCGGCCGACTCCATGTACCCCTGCAGGATGATCGTCGCGCTGACGCGGTCGACCAAGCCCTTGTCATGGCGACGGCGGCTCTTGGGCACGCCGCCCTCGATAATGGCCCGCTGGGCCAGCACGGAGGTGAAACGCTCGTCGAACAGCTCAACGCGTATCCCGGGCAACTCCTTCCGGAGACGCTCGACCAACGGGCGTATCTGCGAATAGCTCGCCGACGGAGCCCCGCTCATCTGCCGGGGCATGCCCACGACGATCAGATCGACGCCCTCGGCGACCACATAGCGTTTCACGTAATCGAGCAGCGCAGCAGTAGGCACCGTATCGAGCGCCCCGGCAATGATCCGCAACGGGTCGGTCACCGCCAGTCCCGTCCGCTTCGCCCCGTAGTCGATCGCCAGAATCCGCCCCATAATTTCCTCGCCGCCTTTCCGGCGTTCGCACGCAAAGTTAAGAAAAAAACCTATCTTTGCATCTGCGTCGCGCGAACGCTATGACGGACAATGGCCGTCGGAGCCGAACGCTTCCCGGCGCCGCAACGATTTTCGACCCTTATATGCTTATGAACGGTCCGAACAAAAAAATATCGAATCGCCTCGCCCTGTATTTTGCCGCCGCCTTTCTGTCGGTGCAAGAGCTACCGGCCCAACAGCCGGCGGAACGGGCCGTGCCGCTCGCCGGGATTCATATCCGCGACCCGTATATCCTGCCCGTCGCAGGCGACAGCACGTATTACCTGTTCGGGACCAACCAAGCCGACGTTTTGTACCGTTCCAAAGGGTTTTACTGCTATGCGAGCCGCGACCTGAAAGAGTGGACGGGCCCCTACCCCGCTTTCGTTCCGGACGAAGGCTTCTGGGGCGGGAACAATTTCTGGGCGGCCGAATGCCATGCCTATCGGGACAAATACTATCTGTTCGCGACGATACGCGGCAAGGCCGACAGCCTGCTCGGCACGGCCATATTCGAGGCCGACACGCCGAGAGGACCTTACAGGGAACACAGCAAAGGGCGCGTCACGCCCGAAGACTGGAACTCGCTCGACGGAACGCTGCATGTGGACCGACAAGGACGGCCATGGATGGTTTTCTGCCATGAGTGGACGCAGATCGGCAACGGCACGGTCGAAGCCGTCCGGCTCAAAAAAGACCTGAGCGGCCCGGCGGGAAAGCCGGTCACGCTGTTCAAGGCGTCCGAGGCGCCATGGGTCCGCTCGCACGTCCCCGGAGAAAAACTGTACGTCACCGACGGGCCGTTCCTGCTGCGCAACAGCCGGGGCGAGCTGCTGATGCTTTGGTCGTCGTTCACCGACGAGGGCTACGCCATCGGGCTGGCCCGCTCGCGGAGCGGCGACATCGGCGGACCGTGGGAACAATTTCCGCAGCCGATCTTTCGGCGCGACGGAGGGCACGGCATGATCCTGCGCACGTTCGACGGCAGGCTGCTGCTGAGCATCCACCAGCCCAACCGGACGCCCGACGAGCGGACGAAGCTGTTCCCGCTGCGCGAAACGGCCGACGGAGGACTGGAGATCGCGGGGGACGCGCTCCCGTAAAACGAGCAAAAAACGAAAGCAAACCGAACGATATGACACAGGAAGAACTCTTCAAGAAACTGGTCGCTCACAGCAAGGAATACGGGTTCATATTCCCGTCGAGCGAAATCTACGACGGCCTGAGCGCCGTATACGACTACGGACAGCTGGGCGTCGAGCTCAAGAACAATATCAAGCGCTACTGGTGGGACGCGATGACGAAGCTCAACGACAACATCGTGGGTATCGACTCGGCGATCTTCATGCACCCGCGCATCTGGGAAGCGTCGGGCCATGTGGGCGCGTTCAACGACCCGCTGATCGACAACCGCGACTCGAAGAAGCGCTACCGTGCGGACGTGCTGATCGAAGACTTCATCGCCAAGCAGGACGAAAAGATCGCCAAGGAGGTCGAGAAGGCCCGCAAGAAGTTCGGCGATTCGTTCGACGAGGCCAAGTTTCTGGCGACCAATCCCCGCGTGGCCGAGCATAAGGCCAAGCGCGACGAGGCGCACGAGCGGATGGTGAAGGCCCTCAACGACAACGACCTCGACGAGCTGCGGCAGATCATCGTCGACAGCGGCATCGTCTGCCCGATCTCGGGCACGCGCAACTGGACCGAAGTGCGCCAGTTCAACCTGATGTTCGAGACGAAGATCGGCTCGGTCAGCGAAGGTGCCAACACGATCTACCTGCGCCCCGAAACGGCTCAGGGCATTTTCGTCAACTTCCTGAACGTACAGAAGACCGGCCGGATGAAGATTCCGTTCGGCATCGCGCAGATCGGCAAGGCGTTCCGCAACGAGATCGTCGCGCGGCAGTTCATCTTCCGCATGCGCGAGTTCGAGCAGATGGAGATGCAGTTCTTCGTCCGTCCGGGCGACGAGCTGCGCTGGTTCGACCATTGGCGCCAGACCCGCATGAAATGGCATCGCGCGCTCGGATTCGGCGACGAGCACTACCGCTTCCACGACCACGACAAGCTGGCCCACTACGCCAATGCGGCGACCGACATCGAATACGAGTTCCCGTTCGGCTTCAAGGAGGTCGAGGGCATCCATTCGCGGACGGACTTCGATCTGGGCAACCACCAGAAGTTCTCCGGCAAAAAGATACAGTACTTCGACACCGAGACGGGCGAGAGCTATGTGCCCTACGTCGTCGAGACATCGATCGGCGTCGACCGCATGGTGCTTCAGGTACTGTCGGCCTCGTACGAGGAGCAGACGCTCGAGGGCGGCGACACCCGGCTGGTGATGCATTTTCCGCCGGCTTTGGCTCCCGTCAAGGCCGCCGTGCTGCCGCTGGTCAAGAAGGACGGACTGCCCGAGGTGGCCCGCGAGCTGATGCACGCGCTGAAGGCCGACCACAACGTGCAGTACGACGAAAAGGACAGCATCGGCAAGCGCTACCGCCGTCAGGACGCGATCGGCACGCCGTTCTGCATCACGGTCGACCATCAGACGCTCGAGGACCGGACCGTCACGGTCCGCCACCGCGACTCGATGGAGCAGCAGCGCGTGGCCATAGCCGACCTGCCCGCAATGATCGGCGAGGAGGTCAGCCTGCGCAAGCTGTTCGCCAAGCTGGACTAAGCAGACGAAAAAATGAACCGAGCGGACCGTTCGACCGCCTGGTCGAACGGTCCGCTCGTTATGAACGATTACAACGACCGGGCCCCCGGGATCGAGTCCGATCGATTAAGGCGTCGCCCGACTCCATTGCCGAGCGTTGGTCGTCGAAGGATCACGAAAGGAATCGGAACGATTCTCGGATTGCCGATCAAAGCCCCATTCAGAAAAACGGTTTCGTCAATGAAATTCCTAAAATTCACATATATCCGATAATAGGACACGGATACGCAAACACTATCACTCCGATTCTTCGATCCCAACTAATTCCAACTATTATGAAAAACCTAATCTTTCCGCAGCATGTCTTTTTCTGTTCGTGGAAACTCTGTTTTTTCCCGCTGTCACGACGACAAAACGAACCTGAGCGAATACGCTCTGTACAAATGGCATCACCCTGAAGGGAACGTTCCTTACGACACGTCCGATCTGGTCGTCGCTTGCGAGAGCGATCCGGACCGTTTCGTCATAGAACTCAAAAGCGAAGGGGATTCCCCGACATTGACCGGATCGAAATACGACCCGGTCGTCACGTTTACCGTTCCGGCCAATACGAGCACCGATGATCGCGAGTGGAAAATATTCGTCTCCGGAACCGACTGCCGCCAGAGCGTTGTCCAACGATCGATGTATACCGACGGACAGACGACGTGGGCCCGCGGCAACATCGTGCTCAAGGATAGCCGGTTCGCGATCGGATCGCCGACCGACTTCGGGCTGTTTTTCCGGTTCAACAGCATTTACGGACTACCGTCCGACGATCCGAAAGCATGGATGTATCAAAACATAGCGTATAACCCGGACCAGGTAACGATTCAATGGAAGGATATGCCTTACGATGACGACAGCGATCCCTGCGGCTTGGCGGATCCAGCCGGGACATGGCGTTTGCCGACCAAAGACGAGATCGAATCGCTGAGCGGCACCGTGGATTTTAGTCAGCCATACGATTACAATTACGGCGAGATGAACGGCGTATTCGTTTACAAATATGCAGAAGGCAAACTGATCATGCTGGGTGGAGGCGTACTGTACGGCACATACGGAACGGGCATGGCCCGTTATTACTGGAAAGGAGAAGGATACATCCGGTCCGGTACTCCATGCTATGCGATGAAAGGCCACCTTTTCCGTGACCGGACCACGATCGTGGAATTATTGGCCAACCGGTACGCCCTACCTGTCCGGTGCGTCAGACAATAAACCGAATGCCGGCAAATATTCCAATTCGGCAAACCATCGTTACCCTCCGTTCCGAAAGCGAATCGCAGAACACGCCCCCGTTATGCGGATCGGTTCCACCGGCCCCATCCGCAAGCGCATTCGGAATGTCGAACGGAACCGTCATATACGGGGGATTCGGGAGACAGCGCATGCGGAAACAGATTACAGCAGAGGGGAAGTCATCCGCCACGGTAGGGAAATGCTAAATCGCAGAGAATCGCTCGGCCGCAATCCTTCCCGCGGACACCCGAGCTCCGATCCGTCGTCCTGCGAAAGGCCGACATCCTTTTCCAGAAAAAAAGAAAGCGCAGCGACTGATCCGACCGAACGAATACCGTGCAAGCTCCGGACCCGGCTCGATATACGCTCTTCGCAGCGAACGAAGCTGTCTTTCGGACGCCCGAGTTTTTTATCTGCCGCGTTTTTTATACCTTCGCCTCAGCGAAACGCAAACCAAAAGGAACGTCATGAACCGAACCGCGCTGTTTCCGGGATCGTTCGATCCTTTCACGCTGGGACACAAGATCGTAGTCGATCAGGGACTCGAACTGTTCGAGCGGATCGTCATCGCCGTCGGCGTCAACACCGAAAAGAGGGGCCTGCTGACGCCCGAGAACCGCGCCCGGCTGATCCGAGACCTGTACCGAAACGACTCGCGCATCGAGGTGGTCATTTACAACGAGCTGACCGGCAAGGTATGCCGCCAGTTGGGTATAGACACGATCCTGCGCGGCCTGCGCAACACGGTCGATTTCGAGTACGAGCGAAACATCATGCAGGTCAATCAGACGCTCTTTCCCGAGATCAAGACCGTGCTGCTGTTCACCCCGGCCAGGTACGTCGCCATCTCGTCGAGCGTCATCCGCGAGCTGGTCACCTTCGGAGGCGATCCGACCCCCCTGATGCCCGAAAACATCGATATTAAAAACTACCTGTAAGCCGAACAGAACAATCAACCGAACCAACGATATGGAATTTACCGCAGAACTGATCGCCGGCTACCTCGGCGGAGAGATCGCGGGCGACCCGAAGGCCGTCGTCACGAAACTCGCAAAAATCGAAGAAGGAGAAGCAGGCGCGCTCGCTTTTCTGGCCAACCCGAAATACGAGCATTATATCTACGATACGAAAGCGACGATCGTGATCGTCAACCGTTCGTTCGAGCCTACGGCTCCGGTCGCGGCGACGATGATCCGCGTCGACGACGCCTACTCGTGCTTCGCGAAGCTGCTCGAACTGTACGTAGCGAACAAGCCCCGGAAAAAGGGCGTCAGCCCGCTCGCGGCGATCGATGCGTCGGCCACGCTGGGCGACGAAGCCTACGTGGGCGAGTTCGCGGTGATCGGCGCGAACGTCCGCCTCGGGAAAAACTGCCAGATATATCCTCATGTCTACGTGGGCGACAACGTCCGTCTGGGCGATAACGTACAGTTGTTCCCCGGCGTCAAGATTTACGAGCAGTGCGAGATCGGCGACAACGTGACGATCCACGCCGGATCGGTGATCGGAGCCGACGGATTCGGCTTCGCTCCGGACGACAAGGGTGCGTATCACAAGATTCCGCAAATCGGCAACGTCCGCATCGAGAGCGATGTCGAAATAGGCGCCAACACCTGCATCGACCGGGCGACAATGGGTTCGACGGTCATCCGCCGGGGCGTCAAGCTCGACAACCTGATTCAGATCGGCCATAACGTGACCGTAGGCGAAAATACCGTCGCCGCCTCGCAGGTCGGCGTGGCCGGATCGTCCAAGGTCGGCGCGAACTGCATGTTCGGAGGGCAGGTCGGCATCGCCGGGCATCTGACCGTCGGCGACCGGGTCAAAATCGCCTCGAAATCGGGCGTATCGAACAGCATTCCCGAAGGAGAAACCTACATGGGAAGCCCCGCCATGCCGGGCATCAAGTACCACCGTTCGCATGCAGTTTTCCGCAACCTCCCCGACCTGAGCTACAAGGTCCGCCAACTGGAGAAGGAGCTGGCCAAGCTCCGCGAACGGCTCGGCGAAGCGGAGCAGTAGCCGGAGACGGCATAAGGAAATCATCCGATGGACGGCAAAGTCATTTTGGGAATCGACCCGGGCACGAACCGGACGGGCTACGGCATCGTCCGAAGCGAGGGGAATGCGCTGCATCTGGTCGTACTGGGCGACATCGACCTGCACCGGATCGGCGATCCGTATCGTAAGCTGCAGCACATATTCGAACGCGTCTGTCAGCTGATCGACACCTACCGGCCCGACGAGGCGGCGCTCGAATCGCCCTTTTTCGGCGCGAACGTGCAGAGCATGCTCAAACTCGGACGGGCGCAGGGAGTCGCTATGGCCGCCGCGCTGAGCCGGGGGCTGCCCGTCTCGGAATACGCGCCCCGCCGGGTCAAGCAAGCGATCACGGGACGAGGGTCGGCCTCGAAGGAACAGGTAGCTTCCCTGCTCAAAAGCATGCTCCATATGACCGAACTGCCGTCGCATCTCGACGCGACGGACGGGCTGGCCGTCGCCGTATGCCACCATTTCCAGTGCTCGGTCATCGGCCGGATCGATCCGTCGCCGCGCAAGAAGGCCCTCGGGGGAGGCCGCACGGGCAGCAAGAGCTGGGCAGAGTTCATTTCGTCCCACCCCGACCGGATCAAGGGTAAATAAGAAACGAGGCTTTCGGACCGTATCGTGAAGGAAACTTCCCTCGCCGACCGCACGCCAATCCTGCGAAAAATAGCCGGCCGACGAATTGCGGCGGTCACGGCAGCTTCGGCCGTTCCGCCGCAACAGAGCCCACAAGCTCCATATAAGAGACCCGGCGCAACGATCGCCAGTTTTCCGCAAGTCGGGGAATAAGTCGTTCATGAAGAGGTACGCCGCTTCCATGCCTCCCCATCGGCGGACGGCGTCCGCAACCGACGGCCACCCCGATCGACATTCCGATAAGATCGTTCCCGTAAAGCCTACGGGGCAGACCGGGAAGTACGCTTCCCATCCGGCGGAGCGTACCGCGACGAAAGATACCACGACCGACATCGGGACGAATTCCGGCTTCTCGAACATAGCACGCGACGAATCCGAAGCCAGACCGCATAATACGCCATCCGAATCCGCAATGGACATTCTGGCAAACCGTAAATCTATGCTTACGAATCGGAAAAGGAACGTAAGACATTTTCCGTCTTGCATGAAAACAGTGCGATGACTCGGTTCAAAACATCCATATTCCGCGACTGCAGGGGCAACAGAACGTGAGACGGACGGAAATCCCGGCTCCGATCGAACTATTTTGCACTATTCCGCCTTTTTTATTTGGAAGAAACGATTTTTTACTTATCTTTGCACTCGCAATAAGGGAAGGCTCCGTAGCTTAACTGAATAGAGCACTTGACTACGGATCAAGAGGTTACAGGTTTGAATCCTGTCGGAGTCACTGGAAAATCAAGCACTTGCAAAGGAATTTGTGAGTGCTTTTTCATTGAATGCTCAATGTGCCTTGCGTAAGTTTTAAATCTTGTCCTTTTTCATTAACTGGTAATATCTTTAAAGCATTAAATTCGGCATACCCATTTTGGCACGGGTTAATATTTGTTTGTCTTTGCAAAATTACACTTCCTTTGAATCAAACAAAAGTTTTTCGGAAGAATACCTCCATCAGCTTACTTTCTGATTTCCCCAAGTGATATAAAAATGTCCTTGATCGTCCTGTTCCCTTCGCAGCAGGCTCTCGATCAGGTTCGGTGAGATACCGAACTCATCGAAGATTTCGGATTGCTCTTTGACCTCCCCCGTTTTGATAAAGTCGTTCAGCCGCTCCTTGGTCAGCACGAGCGCCATCAGGTTCTGTTCGATCGAATCTTCGTACAGAACGAAGTGTACGTGCGTGAACTCTTTCGAATCGAGCCGGATGAACCGGAAATAGAACTGCTCCATCTTGGAGATATTCCACTGGAGCGATTCGAGGATCGCATGGTTGCAGGAAAGAATATTGGCCGAACTTTTCAGGCTTTGCTGTGTACAGACCAGCAGTCCGTTCTCCGTAGTCTCGAACTCAGCGATAATCTTTTCCCTGCGTTTGAATGTGACGTCCCCCCGAATGACAAACAGCGGCCTGTCCGGGAATAGTTCCCGGAACAGCCGCTCGTACATGAATACCGCGCCGAGCGTCGTGCATCCTACCGTAACCTTGCCCGGTATGCTGCGGATCATCCGTACCACCTGCTTCGTGTTTCGCGGAAACCGGTCGCCGATATACCCCGGCATCGTATGCGGAACCGAGCAGGCGCGGATCAGCAGCATGATCTGGCGGATCAGTCTCATCTGGGCCTCTTTTTTCTGATCCTTTAAGCAGGTAAAGTAGAGTTCGCACAATCGCAGGAACTCCTTCATGACTTTCCGGTAAACGGCCCTCTCTCCCGCGCTCGGTACGACGCTGCATGTGTGCACGTCGTATTTCTCCCCCGCGAACTCCCGGAATTTGCGTGTCAGTACCGTCATGGCGATCAGCCTTTGGAGTTCTTTCTTGTTGTAAATATCCTGATTGTGTTTTTCGATCCCGAATACCGTTGTTCTGCACGGAGAAAAACAGGCCCGGAAGAGGTTATGCCCGCCGTAAACCGGGAAAGGCATTCCGCAGCGGTCGTTCCTGCGGGAAATCAAATCAACTTTTCGAAAAGGAATTATTAGACTTAGGAATTCATAAACTTATACAATATTCAACCTTAGAAAGAGGGGAGGTGAGAGACATTGAGTTTGATGCAATTATTGATCCTTTTTTTGATATTTACGTCACACAATTAATAGACTTTTTAAAATACGGTGGTAAATATATTTTTTGTGGATTTTATTATCAGGATATATTATATAAGCCATTTAAACAGTCTAACAATGATTATTTTAGGGTACTAGCTAAATGTATCGTGAAAAATATTTCGTTAATAGGCAATTGCCTTGGTTGTGAAAATGATTTGCGAGATGCTTTAAATAATTTTGAGAAAGGTAAATATGATATTGTAATTGATTCGATATATACCGGAGATGAAATTGTTCCTTTTTTTTACAAAAGTCTTTTCATAGCATACCGCGTTTTGGGGAAATAGTGTATATATATGATGATTAAATAACCCACTGTGCATATAAGCTATAGAGATTTTTAAGTTATTAATATCTGCTGTTTGTTAATGAGTTATATTGTCGTTGGTGTCGTAAATTTAGCCATAATTCTTGTTCTTAACCCCTCAAAAATTTTCGCATAGTTTCGGCGGATCATGAACCAAACCCCTCGAGAGATAGAGGTTATGAATTAGGTCGTTCAAAGAATAAACCGCATGACTTGTATTTTTGACTTGTATTTTTATAACCGTAATAGCAAATCTGTTGTGAGGCGTAATGGCCTTTATCGGGAGTGAATAATGATTCTTTTTGCAGATTGACGAGCGAAAGCCCCGGCTCAACTTGTAAATTTCAGTGGGATACTATTTACAATAAAGTATTCCAATTCAGAGACACCATCTGAACCAAACGTTTGCGTAGCTGCTCTGTATAGGCAAACAACCCTCTTCAGTGGCAATTGTAACGCCATGCTCGGTTTTTCCTTACATACCGTCGAGCATCACACAAAATAGCTGACATTCTGAATCAACACTCAAAAACTCTGTTGTCCAAGACAGGGCGAGAAACTACAGCTCTCTCAATTTCGGAGAGCTATGTTGGCTCTGAAAGTCGATTCTTGCCTCGACCATCGACAGGGCTCTCAATTTTTTTTTGTAACTTACACTGAAATCACCATAATGTTTATACAGTTAGTAATCAGCTTAATACACAGATAACATCCAACATAAATAACTTTTATGGTCTTGTAATAAACCTCACCATACAAGTTACGAGGTGGCAAAAGGAAATAATTTTATTGACCGAAGAATAGTTCAGAGGAATTAGACCTTATCTTTTTTAATACACAACAGGAATTAAATAGAAATAACTTTTTATCTTTACCATATAAAATTAACTAATCAATGATTTTGATATCATGGACATTATGAAGCGAATAATTATTATAGTAGCATCAGTTCTCTTATTAATCATGAGTTGTCGTCAGAGGCAAAATCAACCTAAGTCAACCCATGATAAATTTAATTTGGATTTTGAGCAGGTGGAAAATGGAATGCCAGTTGGATGGGATACAAAAGGAGGCTATGACTATATATTTTCATCAGATTCAATCATTGTAAAAAGCGGAAAATATTCCGCTTCTATCGAGATGTATGAAGGAACACCTCAATTTGGAGTGCTGGGGTTGATAATACATAACAATTATGAAGGGAAACGGGTTACTCTTTCTGGATATGTAAAATCCGAAAATGTGGATGACTATGCTAGCCTGTTGATGAGGATCGATCCGGAAATAGGTGTTAAAGAGGTTAAAATAAAGGGAACTACTGATTGGAAAAAATATGAGGTCTCGCTAAAAATGAATCCTCGGAAAACAAAAGCTTTCGCTGTGGGTGCCATTTTAGTGGGAAAAGGCAAAGTCTGGTTCGATGACGTTAGAATTTGTATAGACGGCAAAGATATTAATGAGTTGGAATCTGTCGAAATTGAACGAATATCATTATTGTCGATTTAATTGTGAAAGGAATTATTATCACAATCGGAATGATTTTTATACTAAGTTGTCATCATGGGCGAATCGAAGAACAATCAGGAACGGCCCATGGTGATTATTTGGAGTTTGCGAATAGCTCGAATATAGTAATTGAGCAACTCGATAGTATGCAAATCGAGAATTTGACCAATTTGGGATTGATATGGGGTTTTTTGAAATACTACCATCCCAATATCGCAAAAGGAAATTATAACTGGGACTATGAACTGTTCAAGATCTTTCCTGAAATTTTGAAATCAGAAAACAATATTCATCGCGATTCAATTTTTATAGAATGGATAAACGGTCTTGGCAAATTTGCCGAAAATAAAAAAGAAATATCTATAAAGAAAGAGATTAAATTGGCGCCCGATTTGGGATGGATAGAAAGTTCGGGGTTTTCTAACGAACTCACCTCTCTACTCATAAAAGTCAAAAACTCAAAAAGGCATAGAAAGCACCATTATGTCGGATATTATTTTACTGGTAATCCTAAATTTAAAAATGAAGAACCATATCCGAATATGCTCTATCCTGATGCCGGTTTTCGATTATTGGCATTATATAGATATTGGAACATTATTCAATATTTCTTCCCTTACAAAAATCTTATCGAGTGCGACTGGAAAGAGGTGTTGAAAGAGTTTGTTCCTAAAATCGTGAATACGAACAATGGAACGGAATATGCCCTTACGATTTTGGAACTAATTGAACGGATTCACGATTCGCATGCAATTACCTTGAACCACAATTATTCATTAGCTAATCATTTTGGGAAATTCAGTGCTTCGGTTGAGCTGACATTTATTGAAAACCAACCTGTCGTTACGGGTTTTTATAACGAAAACTTAGGCAGGGACACTGGAATGGAAATAGGCGATGTATTAACAAAAATCAATCATGTTTCGGTTGCCGAAATTATAGATGGTCTTCTAAAATATACACCTGCCTCGAACTATCCCGGAAAATTGAGAAATCTTGCGAAAAACATGTTGAGAACGAACGACTCGATTATCCATGTCGAATTTATTCGGGACAATAAACCTCAAAATAAAGTCTTAAGGGTATTTTCGGATGACAAACACGATTTATATCATGTATATTCCAAAGAAAAAGATACTTGTTTGGAATTTATTGATGACGGAATAGCATACCTTGATTACAGTGTGCTGGAGAACAAACATATACCTAAGATTTGGAAAAAGATAAAGAATACAAAGGGATTAATTCTCGATATTAGGAATGGAACATCGGGTGATTTTCCTGTTTTACTTTTTTGCCAATATTTATTACCAACGAAAACTCCTTTCTTTTTAAAGTCAACGACAAAGCATTATTCTATACCCGGATTGTTTACCATTGAGAAAGGTTATAATGTAGGTAGAAAAAATAAAAATTACTATAAGGGGAAAATTATTATTTTAGTAAATGAAAATACTCAAAGTACGGGAGAATTCCAGACAATGGCATACAGAGTTCACCCGAATGCGGTGGTAGTCGGTTCTGCAACGGCAGGAGCAGATGGGAATGTGTCAAAATTTTATCTTCCGGGAGGGATAGAAACATGGATTAGCGGAATTGGCGTTTATTACCCTGATGGAAGTGAAACCCAACGCATCGGTATTGTACCTGATGTTGAAGTAAAGCCTACTGTACAGGGTATTAGGGAAAGGCGGGACGAAGTATTGGAAAAAGCAATTGAGCTTGTTAACAGATAGAATAATATGTTTAAATTACAATTACAGGATAAGTTATAAGTAAACGATGGAGGAAAAAAGATGGAAGACAATAAATTTATTACCGTTTTGACGTTTACCTATGCTCATGAAGTCGCGATAATTCGAGGCCGGTTGGAAGCAGAGGGTATCACATGTTTTACTAAAGATGAATTGACAGCTCAAGTTAGCCCCTATTCTACTGCAATCGGTGGAGTAAAACTCCAGGTTTTGTCAAAAGATTTGAATCGAGCTATTGAAATTTTGGAAGAAGAAGGTTATATTATATAACAGAAACTGTTTCGTTCATTCGCTTTTGTGTTTCATGTCGAGCGAAGATAACACCCTCAGTCAGATACTGGCAATTCCTTCGAGCAGCGTATAAAACAGTTTCCTAGGCAGCGTCACTTCCAAAGTAAAACCGTGTATCCGGCAGGTCCGACCTCATAGACCGCCAAATCGAGCGTAACACCCGACCAATATTGGGCCGTCGGAGCAAAACGTCCGTCTCCTGTTACATCATACATATACTTAAATATCATAACGAATCCCGTATCGCCGTGGCAAAGTCCGGCATCGCTGATGCTGTCCTCTTTCGAATCGTGCCAATGAGTCGTGAATAACATGACTTGGCATTCACTCTTGTCGGCCGAACGTTTTCCGGCCTGCCTCAGGGCACGGCTACTTCCAAGTTGCTCCCCCAAAACGGCTTTTATAGGCTTTGCCCTCATTTCCCGTCGATTGAAAAGGGAAGAGGCATCCATGAACCGATCGGTCCTATTCCTAAGAAAGCATATATCCGACCGTACAGCAACCAGTTCACTGATCTCGTATCGGGAAAATCCCCGATTCGCATGTTTGCTCAGCTATAATACGATTTTCCCGATGAAATCGGGATCGGTTCTGTATTGCAAAGCGATACCAAAAGTCGTGTATGAAATCGTAATTCTCAGGATTATAGTTGAGGAACATTTTCATCTACCGCAACATAACCGGCTCATACTAGGCTTCTATCTCGGAAATATCCAAATCTATCAGAGAGAGTTCGCCCATCAGCCGGAACGAACCCTTCGCTCTGGCCAACCCGGAACAAAAGGTGTATAAATAAGCTATATTGTTGCAAAGATCATTGCAGCATTCCTTCAGATAACGATCAAGCAACTTATGGTTGGATTCGTTGGAGAACCGTTCGGCATAGTGGGTCAGAAAGTAGGATACCGAAATTTCCGGTATTACAGTTCGATTCCTCTTTTACATCCAACATTTGCATACTGTCTGCCAATATGCGGGCGATTCGTGTACTTTAGCTTCTTTGGGATTCATAATATTTGATTATAAAGTTCGGTATAATGATCTCATTCGTTCGTTAAAATGACGGATCTCGTAATAGGACAAATATTTTTCCCGCGCTTTATTTCCCATATCCGTTCTCAGTCGGGGCGATTCGGACAGTCGGACCAGAGCCGATGCCAATTTTTTGGCAGATTGTAGCAGATTCTTTTTTCCCCTTTTCAGAACCACATGCAACCCATTGACTTCGTGATCGACAATCTCGGCTAGTCCCGTCGTCGCATTGACAATGACGGGAAGGGCGTGCATCATCATTTCCACGGCTACTCGTGCAGGGACGGAACGACGCCCATATCCGCGATGGAATAAAAATCATACAATGTTTTCTGATCGATATAACCGGTGAACGTCACCTTGCTCCAATCCTTAAAAGCCTGAGAAAACAGCATCTGATAATCTCCTTCCCCGGCAATGATCAGACGGGAATTCGGATACCGTTCCAACAACATCCGGAAAGCCCGGACCAAAATAGCGATACCTTTTACTTCGTCCAATCGGCCGGCGAAAACAACGACGTTTTCGTCCGGAGCCATGCTGTACCGAGAACGCAGTTCGTTCCGTTTTCGACCGGATTTGTATTTATCCGGCAGCGCATTGTTGATAAGTGTCACCTTTTCAGGGTTCGTCCCATATATTCCGATAATATCGTCGTATGAATGTCGGGCGATGGCAATAACCCGGTCAGCATGTTCGTTCAGTACCTTTTTGTCCCGAAAAAAACTAGTTAAAACATAACTGTCCCTGAAAGTCTGCTGATCATCGCGTTTGTTCAGAATTTGTCGTAATTTTTTCCGGTCGCCCAAAAGTTCGAAACTCCACTCGGTATAATGGACTGTCAATATGAACGTTCCCCGATACTGCTTTTTCATCCGACCGATCAGGGTTTCCTGACGCATAATATTGAAATGAAATATATTGTTCTCGTCGTCGACAATATACTCTCTGAGTAGGTAGGCGACACTCTCTTCTGTCTTAACGAGATAATTGGGCAAGTGACTGGGAGTTAAAGGAATGTTCAAATGACATACTCCGTCTTTTTCCCGGACCTCGAACTCTTTGATTTCGTCTGAGATCAATACATAATGTACTTTCAGTCTTGCATACCGCGCACTTCGGATCAGTTGCCGGATGTAGGTCCCTATACCGTAATGGATACTACGGGAAGTCATATTGAAAATATAAATATTCCTCATGGCAGAATCAATTTGAATGCGACACCCGTCAACCCTTGGTAAATACCTGTTGGATAAGAAGTTATGCTTTAAAAATCAACAGGGAGAGTCCCGTAAAATTCATCGGTTATCGCCCAAGGAATAGAACCTACGTCCGTACCGGAAATACCCGCATCGAACAGAAGGATCATTTCTTTAAATGCGGCCGTAAGTTCCGGATCAGAAGGAGAAATGCCGGCCAAGCGTTTTTGCAAACGTTCGAGGTATCCGGAAGGGAAAGGCCGGTAATCGTTCGTACGGACATGGGGCAAACGGGCGGCAACATACATCAGAATTCCCTGCACTCCCGTATGCAAGGACAAGTCTCTTACATAAAGAGGATCCCGTTCAACGATTTTTTTATCAATGTCTTCGAGTACTTCATCGGCATCCCCATCCATAAGCGAATGACAAAGCAGGTATTCGATTCCCCAACCGATACCGCAAAGCCCATTGACAAAATCGATCGGCACATTTTCATGCACCATATCAAACACTTCGTCTAACAGTTCTTCGGCATACGCACGAAAATAAGACTTACCTGTATATCGGGCATCTGCCCGAAAAATACGACACCGCCCATTTTCCCATTCAGGAGACCCGCATTGAGTACGAAATGGTAATTCAAGATCAGATGCGGAATCAGACGATTTAGCAATGAAAAGTTTTGTTCCAAGCGCATCACCGTCCATAACTCACTTTATGATTCTCTCAAATCATGAGCTCAGATTACCCTCCCCCTACGCTATTATTTAGGATGTTTTTAACAGTTGATCCTAAAATCTATTCTTCCTACTTTACTAATACTCTACATCGAATGATCATAAAGGTCAATAAAGAACGATTATTCTTAAATATATTAAATTGTCATTTTTCGAAACACATTGTTATATATCTGCTATTTCTTCATTATTCTTTTAAAGACATGCAGACAAGAACAATATATGACCGTTATTCACGATTTGCGTTTTAAATTAAACACAATAAATGGAATAAACAATTTTTTTTGTGAATTTTCTATATTTTTCAAAAAAGCGTTTGTATTTGTTTGTGTATCTCTCATTATGTTCTAAATGTTCAGTCCGAGCATAATGAATCAGTTTACAAAATGATGATCGCTTGTAATGATAGTATCTATAATTCAGATGGTAAGCATTGTTGATTTTATCGCTGACATCGTAGGGAGTCGGGATATTGCCCAGTGATACCTTGATCGTAGAAACCCTCGTGTCGAGCCCCCCCCTAAATCGTCGCGTTGATCGTATAATGACGATTCCTATGAATGTTGAAATCGGACATATTGTTCTTTCCCGGATAAATACGACGGTCATATTGAGTTAAGTCTGCTCATTGTAACCATCACCAAAACGTAGATTACCTAGCAGCTTTGTCACCTCAAGGCGTTGATTGCCGGAGGTCATGCATCGCTACAACATTTCATCTCAGATCTCTGTCGCCCGGTCGATGGCGGCTTTAGTTAAGAACGACATACTGGATAATCGGACCGGTAAGATGTTATTTTGAGATCCGATTTACGCTTAATTGACTGGAAACGCAATATTTTGCCAAATAAGATTAATCCAAAATGCAGACTGAGGCAATACATAGGAATTAAAATAACCTAAGGGCTGTCTATCTGTGTTTTTCGGTTGAGTCCCTACCGTTCAGCACATAGGTATCGAACCAACCGGGATAAGTGTCTGCATGAAAACGAATATGTCGAGTAGTTCCGTCATACTCCGCGAAGAACGTTTTGACATAATCGTCAGTAATGCTATTGTCGAAAAAATAGGCGCGATCGACAAGTTTTACAGCTCGATACAAGTTATCGAGAGAACCATAATATCGTTTCCGAATTTTAGCTTTAGGTACGTCATGGCCTCCTGTTTCGACGCGGAAACGCACACGACCTATGTTTATTTCTACGTCTTTGGTCGATACGAAATAGAGATAGATCCGATACCCCATGCTTTTGGCCAGACGAATGTATTCGAGTTCGCTCTCGTCGGACATGACCGTTTCCACGGTAAAAGCTTCCACGATGTTCAACATCTTCAACCGAAGAAATTCGGCAATAAAAGCAGCAAAATAGGAATCGATCAGTACAGGAACGGGGGTGACCAACATATTGGCGGTACTGACTTTCACTGTATCGTAAATTTGCTGCCCGTTAGCCGTTTTGTAAAACAGACCGCTGGCTGCAAAACTATTTTTCAACTCTTCCTCCGAGACCAATACGTTGAAATCATTGAAAGAGAGTTTGCCTTTCGTACGGAGTTCTCGCTCGATCAGATCGGCATTGACATAATGGGGGCACGGCACTTTTTAACTGACTACCTGAAAGATGGTCGGATTTGCCTGACCCATTGGGTCCTGCGAATATCCGCAACCTTTTTGTGCCCATTACTGAAATGGTACGGTGCGCTCGGTAACAAGCACATCCTTGTTTTCGACCGTACCGATAGTGGTACGTGTATTGTCGGGGTTCACGACTATAATGGCGTCGCCTTCGGTCGTCGTAAAACTTAGTTTACGGTGTTTGGCAATACGCACGACAGGATTGGGAACGCTCAATATTTTCAGGAGGGTTTGGGTATCGACATCGGGGATCGACCTTACGGCTCACCTCCTTATCCTGTTCACGATAAAACGCACGCAATATTTTTATAGTTGATTTTGCCACAACTATCACAAAGGTAATAAATTTTACCTGGTTCTCGTAATAGAAAGAGACAAATTTCTTGTCCTATCTTCTATACAGGCTTGTACAGTGCAAAGACAGTCACAATGCTGATGGTTTTCATCCCTTTTTATCGGCTTTTTACATACTTTCCTAAATATATCAAGTAAACGACTCTTTGCTTGTTTTAGTATTGCAAGTTATGAATAAAAAAGGACTACATGAATCGGGTGACAGGCCGAGGTTACCTATGTGTAGATTCCTATCCCCTCCATGTGCCAATTCTTTACATATCCTAATTTTCGATCGTTATCACAACATAGGTAGTCGTTCAAGTCTTTATAACCATCATACATTATTGAATCGTCATGTACCCGCGTTCCGAATGTCGCGCATAGTTCGCTGACAAGCCGCCGGCCTGTCGTATCTCGGTCGAGGCAGCATACGATACATTCGTATCCCTGTAACCTGCCTTTTGCCCGCAGAAGCAGCGATACGGAGTTCAGGATCAGAAAGTCTTCGTCCGACGAATGCCATGACACATCGCCTTGTTTGCACAGAATCAGATACGAGAGGTAATCGGTAAATCCTTCGAACAGCCGGCAGTTCCGATTCGACTTCTGCGGTCTGATCCATGTCGTGTCCTTCGGAGGAATGGCCCCCTTGAAATAGCGGTTGCGTATCTCGTAACCTCCGCTGTCATTGGCAAATCCTACGGCGAAATAGAACTTGCCGCGTACGGTGTAGCGTACTTCTTTACAGAGGATCTGCGCTGTCTTCAGATCGATCTTGCGTGATTTCAGGTAATCGAGCAGCGCCGGGTGAGCGAGCGGCATGATCCGGACGTTTCCGAACTCCGGCTCCGTAGGTGAGGTGTTCCTTTCCGGCATGGGATCGAACGGAACCGAAGCCGGCGTATTCGTGCCTATCAGCCGTAAAAGGCGGGAAATATCGTCCGTGTCGTATATCTCAGCCGCCAGTGAAAGGATGTTGCCACCTCTGCCTATTCCAAAATCGAACCATGTATTGAGGTGGGTATTGACCTTGAACGAAGCCCGCGTCTCTTTGCGAAGCGGGGAAAGATACCAAAGGTCAGCACCCCGCCGTTGTACAGGCTCGAATCCGAGACCGGAAAGATAGGCAGCCTGTGGAATCGATTTGGCAGTCCGTATGTTCATCCCGATACAGTTTGTAAAATGTCTTCACACAGAATGCGCCGGGATACGGCCTCGCGTAATAAGGCCGGATCAATCCTTCCAGTAGCGGCCATTTCTGAGAGTTTACCGCGGATTTCTCCGCTCTTGTCCGAAACGGTTTTAAAACGATGGTAGGCCCTGCTGCCGTAACCGTAGGGAATGAACGCGAAAGATCGTATTTCCCTGTCGTTGGCCCGCGCGTAGGCGTCCATTCGTCGGCGGAACAGGGCGTTGAATTGTTTGTCTGTCATAATAGTCGATTTTGAAGTTGATACAAAAACGGGAGCGGCCCTGTACAGGACCGCTCCCGCAATCGAACGATTGTTTTTAATGTCTTATTTATCGTCGTAGTGGCCGCAGGCGCTCAATACGACGACTTCTACATACTCGTCGAATATTTCATAAACGAGACGATGACGCTCCGTAATGCGTCGGGACCATTTCCCGGACAATTCGCCTTTGAGCCGCTCGGGCTTGCCGGTTCCTGTTTCCGGATGTTCCTCCAGTTCGGAGAGCAGACGGTCGATCTTTTTCAGCGCCTGACGCTCTCCGGCTTTCCGCAGCCAAAGGATTCCCTCGACCGCATTCTCGGTAAGGATAATCTTATAGCTCATAGATCGCCGAACAGTTTTTCCTTCAGTTCGGGCGTAAGCTCCGTCACCTGTCCCCGCTTAGCCTGTTCGATAGCCTCGCGGATAGCTTGCAGGTTCCGGGGATCGTTAAAAAAGGGATCGCCGCTCGGACTGACGCTCTCGTCGATATAAGGCTTGGATACCAGCTCGAACAGATCCTTGCCCCGCTTGATAACGACCCGTTCCGAGAGAGCCAGGTCGAAAAACTTCTTCTGGTTCTGTTTGAACTCGCTGGGCGATATAACATGTATGGCTGCCATGACTGTGTTTTTTAATTAACTAATTTCAGTATTTATTCAGGTACAAATATAGTACCTTTTCAGGTATAACGCAATCGGCATGTATTTATTGTTCCGATATAAAGCAAGTGCGCTTCCCCGGTCAGACGGTGATTCCGAAACATTTCAGGTGTTCGCGGACGGTCCGGGCCGACGAATAGAGGTCTCGCTCTATGGTCATGCCGAAAGGCAGCCGCAGATTCCGTAGGTCGGACAGCAGGACGTAGCCCCATTCCCATTCGTGAATGCAGGCATAGCCGAACAACAGCCAATCCCCGTCTTCCTGTTTCTCGGCTTCGGTAATCAGCCAAGTGCCCGATCCGCAGGGGTTGAAGTATTTGACTATTACTTTTGCGTCGAATCCCTGCCCGTCTTGAGATTTCAACGGATGAGACATAAAGCCTTCTTCTATTTTTTTAGTCGTCAGTTTCATCATAGTCGTTGCAGTATTTATCTTCCCGCACAGAGTTTTTAATATTAATATAACAAGTGGCAAAATGAGGTCGTGCCCGTTTTTATGCATCGGACTTGTCCGCTTTTTCACGAAAACGGACGACCATTAACGTACGTATCGGAACGGAATGCGATCCGCTGGCGCAGCCAGAAAGGGGTCGAGGTGCCGAAGCCCCAACCGAAATAGCCCGACAGCTCGTGATCCGGAGAATTCATATCGGCCCATGCCAGTCGGCGGAACAGCTCTCCGCCGTCCCGGGACTGAAGCATGCTGTTCAGAATTTGCGCATAGGCCCACAGGGAGCCGGGACCGGTATCGTAAACCGGTCCTTCCATTCGTATAACCATATTGTCTTCATATTGCTTCCCATTTCAGAGAAACGGGATGATATTATTCAATAGTCAGAGAGACGATCTTCAAACCACTAAGATCAGAGAAATCATGTATTCGAACATGTTCGAATACATGATTCAACAAATCGGATTCCGGATATTTGTAATGCGATCGATAATCCGACGAATTATGGAAGATGAATTTTCAAAAAAGACCGAGTTATTGTCTGCCCTTACCGGGATCAAGGAAAAATTAGATGCAGTTCACATCGATGTGCTGGCTGTGAAAAAACAGCACAACATGATTATGGGTGATCCTATTCTCGATTTTTATGAAACCTGTCAGATGCTTCATTTAAGCGAAAGGCAAGTGAGAAGACTGCGCGAAGAGAAAAAATTGATCGGTTTTACTTTCGGATCTAAACGAATGTATCGTTATTCGGAAGTCAAACGGTACATCGATAAAATGGAACGCAAGTCTCAAGAACAACTCTCGGAGCAATATGCTGAACATACTCAAAACAAGTGATAAACATTAAAACACAGACAACAATGAAAACCGATGAAAACATAACGATTTCTCGAAATGTACTGATGAGATTGATCAAACGTAACCGTCAACTCATCTATATGAATTTTTTCCTTGTACACTTATGTGCGATACGCAACATCGATCTTGTGTTTGTGGCCGATGAAGTATGTTCCATACTGAAAATTACACCCGAACAACTGGAAGCAGCACGTAAAAAGCGATATATCCGTTGCGGTGTTTTCGATCATAAGTTTATTTATCATGCAGCAGACATGGTTTTGTTGGCAGAGTTACTCGGACGGAAAACGGTCTTTTCGAAAAGCCGATAACATGTCACGTAACAGACAGGGAGCGCGTATACACTTCCTGCCCATATGAAAGACTTGTTCCATACTTATGCTGTCTGAATTTCGGATACGGCGTTATCTCCCGCTCTTTGATCGAGTTCCTCCGACGCTGGGTATTCCTCGATACCGGGAACGGTTTCCTCCGAGCTGTCGTCCGGCTTCGGCAGGTAGGGTTCCCTTACGGGAATCGCCGGTTCCGGACGGATATCGTCGCCGGGTATATCTTCTCCTTCCGGCTCCTCCGTCTGCGGAATCTCGCAGGGCGGCTCCTGCGGCAGTTCGTTCGGATCGAACGGAACGGCTTCCGGCGTACCGTGTGACTGAAGCGCCCCGAACGCGAACATGTGCCGGGTTTCGAGCTCCGTCTCGTTTACGGGAAGTTCCGTATCCGTGCATCCCAGTGTTTTCAGCCGTTGGAGTATGCCCGAGAGCCGACGGTCGTAAACGTCCTTATGCCGTGAACGGATCTCCCGGTAGGCGCCCGGCTGATGAATCTCTACGAAGTCGCCGGACAGCCGGCCGATCAATCAGTTCGGGTACGAAACAGTTTTCCATCAGCTCGCCGCGCATGAACTCCCGCAGAAGCAATACCTGTTGTTCCGGGGTAAGCTCCCTGCATATCCGTACCTGCCGCTCTTCGGATATCAGCCAGTCATGTTCATTCAGTCCGAACTGCGGATACAGCCTCCGATCGAGTGTCCGGAGCAGTAAAAACCAGAAAATCCGTTGTTCTTCCTCCGTCAAAGCACCTTCCCGGTAGTCTGTCTTACGCAAAGCTATTTTCAGGTCGACCGCCATATAATCGAGAAACAGCCGGTAATTATTGGCGTGCCGCTCTTTCAGGGTATTTATCTTCTCCTCGCGCTCGATCTCCTCCTGCGTCTTAGTCCGGTCGACCGTTTCCGGATCGGATATTTCTTCTCCTTGCGATGAAAGTATTTCGCCTGTTTCCGGATCGACGCTTTCGCCGGCGAACGATACGATGTCGGGAACCGTCGTGAACGTGTTTCCAGAAAATTCCGCCGAATCGTCCGGACGGGTCTGCCGAGCCGAATTACTTTCATTCTGCTCTTCCGTTACCGGAATCGGCTCGTCGTAGTAGAATTCGATGCCGCGGTCTCCGATCACGGCATAACGTATCAGTTCCCCCGCTTCGACCCGTCTTTGTATGTCGGCGCACTCCTGTTCGTACTCCTCCGATGCGCTGCGGAAAGTATTTATGCTTTCCGTATAATCCGCCTCTTCGGTGAAATCCTCCCTGCGCGGTTCCTCCGGTTTTTCGGGATGCGCCTCGTAGTAGCCGGCATAACCCAGCGCACGGACCGGGCGGGATTCGTCCCGGAGGGCTTGCAGAACTTCTCCCTGCGAACAATCCTCGAAATAGCCGATCCGTATGCCGGGACATTCCGAAAGCAGTCTTTTCGCTTCGGCGATCAGGTACTCCGTATTCTTGCGTTTCATGCACGCCCGGTTCTGACAGACGTTGCAGTCGCCGCAATCCGCGAAAAGCACCTGATTGGCCCTGTTGCTCGCACAGGACATGCATTCGGTTTTGTCGAAACGGTAAGAATCCAGTTGCGAAAGGTAGATGCCGGCCAAACGGTTTCTGAGCTCTTTGGCCCGGAGATGCCGCCAGTGGCAGTCGAGACCCATTTTGAAATATCCGTCGTAGACTTCCCTCTGAATTTCTTTCTCGTATCGGCACAACTCCAGTGCCTGCGAAATATTGATCTCCTCGCTGTTCAGCAATTCTATTACCTCGGGGATCAGATCCAGCAGGCGGATACGGCTCAGGACGAAATCGCGCGTTCGTCCGAAATGCAGGGCCAGCGTTCCGACGTCGTAACGGCGCGTATCGATCAGGCGTTTGAACGCCTGTCCTTGTTCGAACGGCGTAATGTCTTCCCGCTGCAAGTTTTCGGCAATGGCGAAGTCTTCCGCTTCGGCGTCGCTCATTGGGTAGATCTTAGCCCGTATGGTCTCCCATCCCGCCAGTCGGGCCGCGCGAAAACGCCTTTCGCCGCATACGAGCGAGTAGCCTTCCTGCCCGTCGCTGCAGGGGACGGAGCGTAACGGCATGGATCAGCCCGACCCGGGTCATGTTGTCGGCCAGTTCCCGAAGACTCTGTTCGGAAAAGTTCCGGCGGGGATTGAAATCGTTCGGAACGATCGAATCCAGCGCGATCTGCTGTTCGGGCAGATCGGCGGAGGCTTGAGGGAACGGAGAGCCCGTATTCTTTTTCGTACAGACCTTGCCGGTTGTCCGGGCTTTCTTGTTCTGTACGGCATTCCGTCGTACAGAAACGGTTGCATTGGCTTTCATAAGCACTGTTTTTGAAAGGTTAATAAAAAATGAAAGCAGGCCATAAGCCTGCTTTCAAAGAATTACTTTTTGTGGTATTGTTGCTGTTCAAAAATACATTATACTCGATCTACCTCAGATACAACAATGATTAAATTCGAAATAAAGATCCAAACTGTTTATTGTAATGAATGACAAAATAAGCGGTTGTCGGAGCGGCAAATCAATAATTTTTAGTCCTCGAATTTCGTTCGTTCCATTTCCTGCAATTTCTTTAATCCTAATTTCTCGATTTCCGGGCGCCCCTGACGCATCCACGCATCGAGTTCTTGGGGATCGAACCGAATGCCCGAATTTGACATGCGGTATTTTTTTCTGATGGACGAGTCCGTAGATATAAGACGGCTTAAAACGGGTAATAACCGCCGCTCCTTTTATATCGACCAACCGATTCGGAGGAATCGGCTGTAAGGACGATAGCTGTTCCGTCAGAACGGACAGTTTCTGTTCGATCTTGTCGAATCGCCGATCCAGCCATACGATCAACTCTGTATTCATAAATATCTGTTTTAGCGGTTTCCGTGCTAAAATAATCGTATATGTCGTCCGTTCAAAGCGTTGGCCGGAGCAGGCCGCATATGGCCGTCGAACAAGTATCTACAAAGCGTCTTGCAACTTCTCTGCCGTGCTTTTTTTGCGGTTCTGAGAAAACGATGCCAGATAGTTCCGGGTCGTCTCGATGTTGTTATGTCCCAAACTTTCCGATATTTCTTCAACGGACACTCCGAGATTCTTTAACATCGTAGCATAGGAATGACGGGCGACATAGGTTGTCAGCTTACTTTTTATCCCGAGTAATTGTGCCAATTTTTTCATTAATAAATTAATACTGCGTATAAAGTTGCCTTTGAGTCTGTACTGTTCTTCTAAAGAGTATTGGTCTGATGTGAGACCGAAAACGTAATCGGAAGGGGAAGTCTCTTTGACTTTCCATCTGTTCAGAATGGCAAGGGCATCGTCCAGCAGATAAATTTCTATCGGCAGGACATCCCGTCGGGTCCGCTCTGTTTTCTTGCGGTAAAATCTCAGGAAGCGACCGTCGATCGACTCGAATTTCAGGAAAAATATATCCGCCATATTCATCCCGTTGCAATAAAAACTGAACATCCACATATCCCGGGCAAATTGGTATTCGGTCGGAAGAGAATTGGCGTTTTTTATTTTCCGAATATCTTCAACATCCAAAGCCTTTTTAATATTGCGACCGACCGGAATCTCATACTTACGGTATTTCTTAGGCCCGAATGGATAGTGTTCTTTTGATATGACTCCCTCCGGTATGGCTATATTGTATATAGCTCTCAGACTACGTAAATTGATACCCACCGTTGTTAACGATTTACCTTGAGAAACCATATTGGCCTCGTATCGTTCCAAGAATTTGGGTGTAATTTCAGCAAAAGATAATTTCGGTTTAAACTTCTGCAATGATTTCATCGAATTACGATAAGCATTTGCTGTCCCGATCCGTTTTGATTTTTCTAATTCTTCTAAATAATCCTGATAAATATAATATACATTCTCTTTTTGCTTTTGTATTTTAGCTTGTCTTTCTTCTTTCTCTAATTGTCGTTTCTCAGCCTCAGTAAGTTTTCCTAAAAACAGGCGCTCGAATCTCTCAAAAGAAAACTCATTATCCAATGTTTCAAGAACCTCATTGGCCCGAACAAGTTCCTTTTCCAAATCGTTCTTTTTCGATTTCAGATCTTTATTCAACAATTTGGGTCCCCACATAAGATTCCATTCTCTTGTATCAAATCGGAATACGGTACTATACCTTTTCCACCGACCATGACAACTTACAATGAATCGTACGGGAAAACGATTGTCGCGGGAACTCGCCCGTCTTTTGTCGAGCTCCAGTCTAACAGTTGCACATTGCATAATTTTAAAATCTATGTGCCAAAAATGTGCCTTGTATTTGCCCTTAAAATAAACGAACTTACTTATCGAATATTGTTCAATGCGTGCACGTATAATACTGAATAATAGAAACTTAAATAAAACAACCAATTATACGAAAAAATAAAATAAAACATTAGACAAGCCTACGGATCAAGAGGTTACAGGTTTGAATCCTGTCGGAGTCACAGGAAAATCAAGCACTGGCAAAGGAATTTGCGAGTGCTTTCTATTTTTGCCATGCGAATTTGCCATCAAGTCGCGAAACCGAATAGGAAAACGGAAAACATGCGACAAAAAACCCCGGGTATGGAACACGGGGTCGGGGTAAGCACAGGCTTGTCTGGTCACAATCTGTTTTTCCTGAATTGCTGCACTCGTCGCTTTTCCTTATCCGAAAGCGCCCTTTGTACGGCAGGATACTTTCTCCGGAACTTAGCGAACGTATCCCGCGAGAGCCCGAACCGTTTGCATATGTCGGTGATCGATTTGTCTTGCTCCAGCATGCGGACGATCTCCTCCTGATTGTCGATCAACACCTTCTGTTTCGTAAAGCTGCCCTTTTTACGGCCGAGGACCATTCCTTCCGCCTTGCGCAGGGCCAAGGCTTCCTTGGTTCGCATGGAAATCAGATTGCGCTCGATTTCCGCCACCAGTCCGAAAGCGAAGCAAAGGACTTTGCTGTTGATGGTATTGTCGAACGAATACCCCTCCTTGGTTGTATAGAGATTGATCTCCCGGGCCAGACACTTGCCCATGATAGCCATGATGTCCGTCAGCGTCCGGCTCAGCCGCGAAATTTCCGTCACGATCAGCGTGTCTCCCGGCTTCATCCGCTTGAGAAGAGTGCCAAGTTTGCGGTCGCGCTCGCGCTTACGGCCGCTGACCACCTCCGTGACCCAGCTGTCGATTACGAAATCCTTACTGTCGGCGAAACGCCGGATTTCATTCTGTTGGTTAGCCAGATTCTGCTTGCCCGTACTAACCCTGAGATATCCTATAACCATTATTCTGAAAAATTAAGCGAAGGCGACGTTGCCTTCATTCGCAAAAAATAATCGGTACGGGAAGATGAAAAAACCGAACCGCGATTTTCCCGCTTCGGACATCTATCTCCCCCGAACCGGCAGCGCACGGATTTGCCGTGCGCCCCCACGCTTACCAGGCAGAAACAATACCAAAAGCGGTATGTCCTTCGATGAAAGACATACCGCTCGAAAATCCGGAGGACCGGACGGATCAATACCGTCTTCTGCCGTAGCCTCCGTTGTTGCCGAATCCGCCCCGGTCGTTCCGCTCCGTTTTCGGACGGGCCACGTTGACCGTGATGACCTTGCCTTCGAATTCGGTCTCGTTCAAAGCGTCGATAGCCGACCGGCCCTGAGTTTCGTCGGGCATCTCGACGAAGCCGAATCCTCGCGAACGACCGGTTTCGCGGTCCGTAATGATGTTAGCGGACGACACGTCGCCGTATCCCGCGAATAAGTTTCGCAAACTTTCGTCTTTCGTGGCGAAATTCAGGTTGGAAATGTAAATGTTCATTTTTTCGTTTTTTAAATCCGTAACTTGTTATTCTATTTCGTTCTCGTTATGCTCACCGCATTCATCCCCCGGGTTCCTCTTTCCGTTCCGAAAGCGACGATATGGCCCTCGGCAATGTCCGGGGGAGCCGACGAAACGTGAAAGAAATATTTCTCGGAAGATTCCATATCCTTGATAAAACCGTATCCCCTGCTCTCGTTGAAATGCTCGACCCGGCCCGTAAGCATCTCCGGAACAGAACTTTCCCTTTTGGGCGTAGCGATCGGCACGTCTTCCGGCCTGACCTCCTCCCTACCGCTTTTTTCGGGCAGGGTATCGGCTATCCGCCCGTTTTCGTCGACATAGGCGATCATCTCCTCGAACGAACTGGGACCGCCGGCCTGCCGTTCCTCCCTCCGCTTTTGTTTTTCGAGGCGCCTGGCCCGCTTCTTTTTTTCGTTCTCTCTTTTTCCGAACGATTGTGATCCTGCCATAGAAAAGTTTTGAATGGATAAAATGATCAGGCGGTGCAAGACACCGTCTCGAGTTTTCTGCCGGTCAGCTTCTGGATATCCCTGACCTTCGCGTGCTCGTCCTGCGAACAGAACGTGAGCGCTACGCCTGAGCGGCCCGCCCGGCCGGTTCGGCCGATACGATGGACATAGGTCTCGGCCACATCGGGCAGATCGTAGTTGATAACGGTATGGAGCTCGCTGACGTCGATGCCCCGTGCGGCGATGTCGGTGGCCACCATGACCTTCACCTTTCCCGACTTGAAATCGCCCAAGGCCCTCTGGCGTTGCCCCTGCGACTTGTTTCCGTGGATCGCTTCGCTGCGGATACCGGCCTTTTTCAGCATGCGGGCGATATTGTCCGCACCGTGCTTCGTGCGCGAGAAAACGAGCACCGACTTGTCCGCCTGCTTTCTGAGCACCGATACCAGCAGGCTCTTTTTTTCCGGTCTCTCGACAAAGTAGACGCGCTGGTCCACCCTATCGACGGTGGAAGAAGCGGGAGTCACCTCGACCCGCACCGGCTCGCGCAAGATGGAGCCCGACAGGGCCACGATATCCCGGGGCATGGTGGCCGAGAAAAGAAGCGTCTGGCGCCGGACCGGAAGCAGCGGCAACAAGCGCCTGATATCGGCGATAAAGCCCATGTCGAGCATCCGGTCCGCCTCGTCCAGCACGAAATGCGACAGGCTCCCGAGCTCGATCTCTCCCTGAGCGATCAAATCGAGCAGACGTCCGGGAGTGGCGATCAGAATATCGACGCCCTGGCGGAGCCTGTCCGTCTGAGGCCCCTGCTTGACTCCACCGAAAATCGTCGCGTGCCTCAGGCCCGTGTACTTTCCGTAATCGGCGAACGACTCGCCGATCTGAAGGGCGAGCTCCCGCGTGGGGGTCAGAACGAGGGACCGAATAGCACGGCGGCCGCTTTTCCCGTGCGACCTTCCCCTCCGTTCGCGCCGAAGCGGAACGGTCTCTTCCGCGACGGCCGACGGTTCCCGTTCGAGGGACCGTTCCTCGATCAGTCTCTGCAAGAGGGGCAGGGCGAACGCCGCCGTCTTGCCCGTGCCCGTCTGGGCGATTCCGAGAATATCCGCGCCCCGCAGGGCGATCGGAATAGCCCGCTGCTGAATGGGCGTGAGCTCGTCGTATCCTTTTTCGCGGACAGCCTTCAAAATAGGCTCCGCCATGTTCAGTTCGTTAAATGTCATAATGATTTCGTGTCCGCATTCGCGGACGTTTTTAGTGGTCGGCCGCCCGAAGCGGCCCGATAAAAAATAGAGAAATTGTTTCCGGCTCCCCTGACCGCGCAGGGCGCCTTTCGCCCGGCCGGAAAGACAAGAGCCTTCAGAAACAAGAGACGTGAAGCCGGGCTTGCGCTCGCCGGCAAAGAATGATTTCATTCGCGTTGCATCGTTGAATTGGACATAAGCCGTCTTCGGTCTCCGCCGTGAGACTTACTCTGGCCGTTTACTGCCGAAACAAAGAAAGCTTATAAAGGTCGATTTCAACGATGAAAGAACCGGAGCAGGAACGCGCCCGGGAAATGCAAGGAAGATAAGGATCAGAATGAACTCGCGTTGTTTACTGCTCAAAGGTAAGGATTATTTTCCCGTTCGCACCATGTTCGGCAAAAAAACGCCGCCGTCTCCGATCCCGGACGTCGGAACGCCCGTTCGCGGCTATATACAAGCCTCTATGAGACAGCGCGCTGAACCGGCCTGCACGCGACAGAAGAACGGACAATAATTTTACCGGGATGTGGCTAATCGCTTTTGTGGCGATTGAGCCATGTGTTAGCCGCGCTTTTTTATTTCCGCACGGCTCAACGGCGCGCTATCTTCGGCCCGGCATCCGGAACGCGGACGGAGAAACTCCCTCCAGCTTGCGCCCCATGTAGAATACATTCCACGCATCCTTGCCGTAACCGCCGCCCAGACACTCGAACGAGGATGCCGAGGCTTCCCGCACCTTGCCTCCCCGGAAGAAAACCGTCCAGTCGTCTTTGCCGTAGCCGCCACCGAGGCTCCCGAACGACGAAGCGGAAGCGTCCTTCACCTTTTTGCCCCGGTAAAACACGTTCCAGTCGTCTTTCGCGTACCCTCCGCCCAGACCCTCGAACGACGAGGCGGAGGCGCCGTCCACTTTCACTCCCTCGAAAAAGACGCTCCACGCATCCTTGCCGTAGCCGCCTCCCAGATCCTCGAACGACGAGGCAGAGGCGCCGTCCACCTTCCACCCCCTGTAATAGACGTTCCATGCGTCCTTCGCATACGAGCGGCCTCGGCTCGGCCGGGAAAACCCGGCATACTCCGCAACGAGGGAACATGCGTCGTCCGGTGCGACGACGCCCGACGATCCGGCGCCGAGAGCAGCGCACGAAAGGATAACGGAGAGGAAAACGATTCTCATAGCTCGACGGATTTGATGGCTCATCGGGCAAAGATAGCGAGATCGGACGACAAACGCCGCCCGACCCGAAACTTTCCGGCAAAAAACACGGAACCCGCCGCAAGCCCGACCGTTCAGCGACCGGACGAACCGCACCGGAGCCGGTAGCTCAAGGCGCCGGACGGACAGCGTTCGATCTGTTCGATCAGCTGCCGCGTCGTCGCCCGGGTCGGATCGACCCACGGCCGCAGGCGGGGCCTGTAAACCTGAGGAAGCATCCGGACGCAGACTCCGGCGTGAATGCAGAGACCGGGCTTCCAGATCACGGTCAGCTCGCCGTTGGTATATTCCCTGACTATTTCCATGATCGCTCAAATTCATCCATAAGAAGGCAAATGCGCCGACCTGCCGTCACTCCCGCGCGACGATCCGTTCCCACCGGGGATTCTTCCGAATGTACCCGGCCACGAACGAGCACCGGGGAATCAGCCTCAGGCCCTGCCGGTCGATGTCGGCGAGCGCCTTTTCGACCAGTCGGCTCCCGATGCCTCGTCCGGCCAGTTCGCGGGGAACTTCGGTATGGGTCAGAACGATCACGCCGTCCGCGGGCTTCGCATACTCTATCATGGGAGTCAGCCCGTCGATACGGAACTCGTAACGCTTACGCGGAGCGTTGTCGAACAGTTCGTATGCCTTCATGACTTTTTCCGTTTGCATCGGCCGGAATCCTGCAACTCGGATACCAAACGGGAAACGCCCGCGCCGCTCCCCTTTCTGCCCGACGGTTCGCGGCACGGTTCGGCCCGTACAGGAAACGCCCCGCGCAGAGGTTTTCCTTGCACAACGGCCATTCACGGCCCAAGGCCGCGAATCGACCCGGATTTTCGGACAGTCGCGGGACTGTTCGCCGCGCAACCGACAAATAAGCCGGAGTTGCCGGGCGAACAAAGAACGCCCGAGAAAACGAACAAGAGAAGATACTCGCCGCCGGATGCCGAGCGGCAGAACCGCCGGAGCGTCCCGCTGCGCCGAGCCATCTGCAGCCAAACCTCGGACTGCCTACCCGGCGCTTTCGCTGCCATGCGGTCACAAACGCAAGTCGGATGCGAAAACAACCGGATCAGTACCTGCGAAAAAGGATCAATCGAGGTAGTGCAGTATGCCGCCGCTGATCTGGAGCAGCGAAATCTCGCAAAGCTTCGTATTGTACTGGGCCGAGAGAATCCGCTCCTCGGCATCGAGCAGGCTTTTCTGGGCCTCGCGCATCTCGATGCCCGACAGGTCGCCGAGCAGATAGCGCTCCATGGCGATCTCGTAATTCTCGTTCGCGGCGACGAGGTTCTCCTCCTCGAGCTTGAGCAGCTCCACGTTGTTGCGGTAAGCCTGCCAGAAATTCGAGAAGTCGGCCTCCAGCGACAGCTCGAGCTGTTCGGTCCGCAACCGGGCGTTGTCGATCTCGATCCGGGCATTGCGCTGCTCGCGGCGGCGGTTGCCGTCGAAAATCGTCATGCCGAGCGTCAGGCCGGCATCGGGACCCAGCGTGCGGCGCTGAAGCGTCGAGCCGCTGCCGTAGCGATTCAGCGAGTAGCCGTATCCCGCGCCGAGCTTCAGATAGGGATAATTGCGCGAGCGAAGCGTCTGCAGATCGAGTTCGGCCAGCGTCTGCTCGCGGGCCGAGCGAAGTAGCGAGGAGTTCGCGCGCAGCATCTGATCCTCGAGTTCCCGGCGGTCGAGCGTCTCATCGACCCGAATCAGCGAGTCGAGCACCAGAATGTGCCTGTCGACGCTATCGACGGCCATCAGCTCGTTGAGCCGGATACGCGAAGCGAAAACGAGCTCCTGCTGCGTGATGTACTGCGAGCTGTCGGCATTGAAGTCGACCCGTGCCTGCAACAGGTCCAGACGAGAGAAGCTGCCGATCCGGTAACGCGCCTCGACGATGCGCAGCCGCTCTTTGGAAAGCGACACGGCGTAGCGGAAGTTCTTCAGCCGGATTTTCTGCTGGACGAAATTGTAGTACTCGGCCGCCAGCGAAGCGACGAAATCCTCGATCGCTATGCGCGTCTCCAGCTCGCCCTGAGCCTTGAGCTCCTGCAGGCGGCGATAGTCGGTCCGTATGCGGAAACCCTCGAAAATCGTCCACTCGAGGTCGAGCCCCGCCGACACGGTCTGGTCGTACGCCCCGTTTTCGGAGGACGTCTCTCCGGCTCGCGGACGGGTGCGGCTATCGGACAGCGCTCCGTCGTAGCCTGCCGAAAGATCGAGCGTCGGCAGAGCCCCGGCTGCCGCCCGGGTCGCATTCGACGAACTGATCCGCTCTTCGTTGCGGGCGATGCGAATCGAGTAATTGCGCTCCAAGCCCGTCTCCAGACAGGACTTCAGCGTATAAGGGGTCTGCGCGGACAAGACGGACAAGCCGCACAGCGCCCAAGTCAGCGACAGGAATCTTCTCATGCTTTCTTCTTGTGTCTGTCGGTGGAAATATAGCTGTACATGGCCGGAACGATGTAAAGCGTCAGCAGGGTCGAGACGAGCATGCCGCCGACGACGGCCACACCCATCGCCACGCGGCCGGCAGCTCCCTCGCCGGTAGCCACGGCTAACGGAATCAGTCCCAGCACGGTCGAGGCGCTGGTCATCAGAATCGGGCGCAGGCGCTGCAACGCGGCCTGCTCGATCGCCTCCCCGCGGGCAAGACCCGACTCCTGCTTCTGATTCGCGAACTCGACGATCAGGATACCGTTCTTGGCCACCAGCCCGATCAGCATGATGATGCCGATCTGGCTGAATATGTTCATCGTCTGCCCGCCCGCATACATGAACACGAGCGCGCCGGCCACCGCCAGCGGTACGGTGAGCATGATCACCAGCGGGTCCTTGAAGCTCTCGAACTGCGCGGCGAGGATCAGATAGATCAGCACGATGGCCAGCACGAAAGCGAACATCAGGCTCGACGAGCTCTCGCGGAACTCCTTCGAATCGCCGGCCAGCGCCGTGCGGAACGTGTCGTCGAGCGTCTCGCGCGCGATGCGGTCCATCTCGTCGAGGCCCTGCCCGATCGTCTTCCCCTCGGCCAGTCCGGCCGATACGGTAGCCGAAACGAAACGGTTGTAGCGATAAAGCTGCGGCGGAGCGACTGCCTCCTGCAACGACACGAGGTTATCGAGCTGTACCATCTCGCCGGCCTCGCTGCGCACGTAGATCGACTTGAGGTCGGTCGGCTTGTTGCGCTGTTGGCGATTGATCTCGCCCAGAATCTCGTACTGCTTGCCGTTCATATAGAAATAGCCCATGCGCTGGCCGCTGAGGCCGTATTGCAACGTCTGGGCGATGTCACGCGTGCTGACTCCCATCAGACCGGCCTTGTCGCGGTTGATCGTGATGCGGGCCTCGGGCTTGCTGAACTTCAGATCGACGTCGGCCATCTGGAAAACGGGGCTCTCGTAGACCTTCGCCATAAATCCGGGCAGTACCTGCTGGAGCTTCTCGAGATTGGTCGCCTGCAGCACGTACTGCACGGGCATCTGGCCACGGCGGCCTCCGAACGTACTCTGCTGCTGCACGAAAGCACGGGCCATCGTCTTGGATCGGACGGCTTTCGACAACTCCTCGGCGATCTCCATCTGCGAGCGGTCGCGGTCGGCAATATCCCGAAGCGAAATCCGGACGTTGCCGCTCCCGCTCGACACGCGGGCCGTAATGGCCTCGGCCTCGGGGACGAGCGAGTCGACCAGACGGTTGATGTCCTCGGTATAGTCGCGCATGTACTCGTAGGTGATCCCCTCGGCCCCGCGCGTGTTGATCGATATGGACGAGCGGTCCTCGAGCGGAGCCATCTCGGACGGGATACGGCTCCAGAGCACCCAGATCATCCCCACGGTCAGCAGCACGACCGGTATGGCCACGACCCTCCGGCGCATGAATGCCGCCAGTGTCCGGGCATAGAGGCGGTTCATCCCGTCGAAGAAAGGCTCGGTCGCCCGGTAGAACCAGCTCTGCCGCTCTTTCCGCACGAGCATCTTGGTAGCCAGCATCGGAGTGAAGGTCAGCGCCGCGAAAGCCGAAATGAGCACGGCGCCCGTCACGACCAGACTGAACTCGCGGAACAGGCGGCCGGTCGTACCCTGCATGAAAACGATCGGGAAAAAGACGGCCACGAGCGTGATCGTCGTCGAAATGACCGCGAAGAAAATTTCCTTCGATCCCTCGATTCCCGCCTCTTTGGGCGTCATTCCCCGCTCGATACGGATATAGATGTTCTCGGTCATCACGATCGCGTCGTCGACGACGAGACCGACGGCCAGCACGACGGCCAGCATCGACAGCACGTTGATCGAGAAGCCGGCTACGTACATGACGAAAAACGCCCCGACGAGCGATACCGGGATCACGACGCACGGAATCAGCGTCACGCGCCAGTCGCGCAGGAACAGGAAAATAATCACGATCACGAGCAAAAAGGCGACGTAGACCGTCTCCTTCACCTCGTCGATCGAGGCGCGGATGAACTTCGTATTGTCGAATCCGAAGCGCGTGACGACGTCTTCGGGCAAATCCTTGCTCATCGTTCTCAACCGCTCGTAGACGGCGTCGGCAATGTCGATATGGTTGGCTCCCGGCTGCGGAATCACGACGACGCCGACCATCGGAATGCCGTCCATCTTCATGTAACTGCGCATGTCCTGCGGACCGAGTTCGGCCCGGCCTATGTCGCTGAAACGGATGATCCGGCCATTTTCCTCACTGACAATCAAATCATTGAACTCCTGAGCCGTATGCATCAGGCCCAACGTACGGATCGTCAGCTCGGTCGTATTGCCCTCGATGCTGCCCGAGGGAAGCTCGACGTTCTCGCGGTCGAGCGCGTTTTTCACGTCGACGGGCGTGATGCCGTAGCCGGCCATCTTGACGGGATCGAGCCACAAGCGCATCGAGTAACGCTTCTCGCCCCATATCTCGACGCTGCTCACGTCGCTGATCGTCTGCAACTGCTCCTTGACCGTCAGATCGGCGATCTCGCTCAGCTCGAGCAGCGACCGCTTGTCGCTCTGGATGGTCACCATCAGAATAGGCGACGCGTCGGCGTCGGCCTTCGACACGGTGGGAGGATCGCAGTCGCGCGGCAGATAGCGCTGCGCGCGCGACACCTTGTCGCGCACGTCGTTGGCCGCCGTCTCCAGATCGACCGAAAGCTCGAACTCGACCGTGATGCGGCTCGAGCCCTGCCGGCTGACGCTCGACAGCGAGCGAATGCCCGGAATACCGTTGATATTCTGCTCGAGCGGCTCGGTAATCTGGTTCTCGATCACGTCGGCATTGGCCCCCGGATAGGAACAACTGACCGAAATGATCGGGTTGTCGACACTCGGATACTCGCGCACGCCGAGCGAGGTGTAGCCTATCAGGCCGAAAAGCAGGATAATCAGCGTCAGCACCGTCGCCATGACGGGCCGCCGGATGCTCAGTTCGGAAATGTTCATAGGGCAGCCGGTTTATCGAAGATTGTCGAGCTTGACTTTCAAACCGGTGCGCAACTGGAGCGTACCGGAAGTAATCAGCGTATCGCCGGGCGAGAGGCCGCGCACGACCTGAATCACCGAGTCGGTCCGGATGCCGGTCTTGATTTCGACCGGACGCGCCGTGCCGCCTTTATAAAGGAAGACCTTGTCGACGCCCATCTCGGGCACGACGGCCTCGGTCGGAACGGCGATCGCCTCGGGTATATCGCTGACCTGTATGCGAATGCTGGCGAAACGTCCCGGGAACAAATGCTGCCCGTCGTTGGGATAGAGCGCGCGCACGGAAAGCGTGCGCGACTGCTCGTCGACATTCGGATCGACGGCGTACACCTTGGCGCGGAACGTCTCGAGACTCCCCTCGACGGTAAAGGAGAGCGGTGTTCCCGGCCTGATCTCGGACGCATAGCGCTCGGGCACGCCGAACTCGATCTTGAGCGGAGCGATGCGCGTCAGCTTGGCAACCACGACCGTAGGCGACGCATAGGCCCCCTCGCTGACGCGGCGCAGACCGATGATCCCGTCGAACGGAGCGCGCAACTCGGTCAACGCGATGTTGGCCTCGCACAGCTCGATGTCGGCGTTCAGCGTAGCCAGCTCGGTCCGCGCCTGCTCGTAAGCCTCCTGACTCACGGCATCCTTTTCGAGCAACGTGCTCTGACGGTAAACCCGATCCTCGGCCAGCTTGACCTGAGCCTTGTACTTGGAGAGCTGGGCCTGCAGCGGCTTGTCGTTGACCTTAGCCAGCAATTGTCCTTTTTTTACGGGAGTGCCCTCCTCGAAATCGATCGAGACGATCTTGCCCGAGGTCTCGAACGAAAGATCGACCTCCTCGTCGGGCAGCAGGGTACTGGTCGTGAAAATGTCGTCGGTCAGATGCTGCGGACGGATCACGAGCGCGTTGACATGAAGCACGCCGCCCTTGGCAGCGGGACCCGCTCCCCCCGCCCCCTCTTCGGCGGCAGGGGTCCGCAGCAGATTGTAACAACCCGCCCCGGCAGCCACGAGCAGCACGGCGGCGGTAATCAGCCATTTGATTCTTTTCCTCATCGAAACGAAGTTTGGGTAGTATTGTCCTTACTGGCAAAAATACAAAAAGAGGCTGGAAAATCTTCCCGTCCGACAGGCAATTTTGACCAAAATTCTTGTTTCGGTACGGACCCGATGCGAAAATCGTTCACGGCAAAGTATTTGCATCGGCAATTACGGGCCGAACGGCCGAAACAGGCATCCTATGAACGAAGACAGCCGCCTCACCCAGTGGGCGCACGAAATGCTGACCGAAGCGGGCATACGCCCCGAAACCGCCGACCTGCTGGATCAGGCGATCATTCTGCTGCTGATCGTACTGATCGCATGGGCTGCGGACCTGGTCTGCCGGTTTCTGATTCTCGGCGTCGGGAAGCGGATCGCCGCACAGGCGGACAAGAAATGGAAAGGAGTGCTGGTCGAACGGTCGGTGCTGCGCAAGTTTTCCGATCTGATCCCGGTCATACTGGTCTATCTGCTGATTCCGCTGGCCTTCCCGGCCCGCTCGCACACGCCCGCGGTGCTACAGACGATCTGTCTGGTCTACGTTATCATCATCATCATCATGCTTCTCAACGCCCTGCTCAAGGTGACGTTCGCTTTCCTGAACCGACGCGACGAAATGCACGACCGGCCTCTCAAGGGAATGCTTCAGATCCTGCAGGTCAGCCTGTTTTTCGTCGGAGGCATCGTCATCATCGGCCTTATCGTCGGACGGTCCCCGCTGCACCTGCTGGCCGGGCTGGGCGCATCGGCCGCCATCCTGATGCTGATCTTCAAGGACTCGATCCTCGGGTTCGTATCGGGCATCATGCTTTCGGCCAATAAGATGCTCAAGCCGGGCGACTGGATCAGCATGCCGAAGTACAACGTGGACGGGACGGTGCTGGAAGTGACGCTGAACACGGTGAAGATCGAGAACTTCGACAACACGATCACTACGATCCCCCCGTTCGTGCTGACCGGCGACTCGTTCAAGAACTGGCGGTGGATGGAAGAGTCCGGCGGAAGACGCATCATGCGCTCTATCAGCATCGACATGAGCAGCGTGCGCTTTTGCACGCCCGAAGCGATCGAGCGGTACAGGAAAATCCCGCTGGTGAGCGACTTCATCGCCGAACATGAGAAAAAAGCCGAAACGTCCGCCCGGACCGGGCCGGACGGCGCGCGACAGGCCGGTTTGTATCGGCTGACCAATCTGACCCTGTTCAGGGCCTATCTGAATAACTATCTGAAAGCCCTTTCGGTCGTCAACCAGGAACTCACCTGCATGGTACGGCACCTGCAACCGACACCGACCGGAATTCCGATCGAAATCTACTGCTTCTCCTCGATCAAGGAATGGGTGGCCTACGAGGGCGTGCAGGCCGACCTGTTCGACCATGTGATCGCCGTAGTTCCCGATTTCGATCTGGTTCTGTTCCAAAGCCCGGCCGGAACCGACCTGCAACGATGGATGCAGCCGCAGCCCGCGCCGGAGACCGTCCGGTCGGCCGACGCGAATGCAACGGACAGGGCCGCCGCAAGCGGGACGGACACGGACGAGCAGACTGACGGGACAACGGCATCCGACGAGACGCCTCCGGCGAGCAATCCGCAAGCGGACGAACGGCCGGAC
>OGRE01000534.1_pt1 | contig 41851 bp, 61 predicted proteins | sample 1553421 | NCBI WGS metagenome assembly OGRE01 (sample SAMEA2580076, study PRJEB22360) | human gut metagenome | biome: human gut; feature: human-associated habitat; material: faeces | place: Denmark | collected 2008/2010 | reverse complement strand
CGGCGGAACTTAGGCTAAAAACAGGAGATATTATGGCAAAAATGCATAAACTGACCAAGGGTGGACAAACCATTTACCCGGCTACTATCTATGATGCGGTGGTTAACCCCAAAACGCGTAAGAGTCTGACTACGGAAATATCTGAATTACATGCAATGAATGTTATTATAGACATTCAAAAAAGTCTCAATATTAGTTATAATACTTTTGGTGAGTTAATAAAGTCACAAGAGTTAAAGTCCTATCTACGTAATACATATACAGATTTGTCAAGGTATAATGTGATTATGACATTTAGAAACATGCAAGGCGTGACCGAAACATATCAGTATAAGGGATATAACATTGATGTTAATTATATATCAGATGCGTCATATTGGGAACGATTGGACAATAGCCTAATGGTCGAATCAAATGCGTATTCGAATATGGCTGAAATTAGCCTAATAGGTGAAAACAAGTATATAGACTTTAATACAGGAGAAGTTAAAACATCTAACAGTAAAAATCATGCTGTTTATAAGACAGAATGTTCCGCTGGGAATATATTTATATATAGAGGTACAGTCTTGTATTCCGGTAGTTACCACAGAGCAGTCTATGCATTTTATAAATCAAGCTCTGATTTTAATAAAAATACGTTGATTTCTATTAAGGAAGCAGACGAAAATACCCCCTTATATTTTGAAAGATTAGAAGTTCCATCGGAAGCGAAAACATTGCTTGTGTTCTGTTTAAACTCCGAATCTATAAAAACCAAGTTTATGTTGACCAAAGAGTCGATTAAACAAGAACGACTATTGCCGGGTAATAGAATATTAATATCTGGAAACATTATCTCAGTTGACGATCAGGATCTATCGACAAGGCAGGAACTGTCAGATTTGGATAAAAAAAAAGCTGATATATCCATAGAAATGGTCAATCCAATAAATTGGTGGAATAAGAACAGCAAGATTGGTTTTTATGATGCAAATACTGGTGAATTTAAAGAAAATGAAAGTTATCTTTCGTCTGAGGTTATAACTGTAAGCGCCGGTAATATAATCCAATGCGGTTATTTTCTTTCGGTATCAGATGGAATTGGAGTTAATTGGGTTAGGTATAATCCAAATCAATTTATTACGCTTTGGCATTCTGACGGCAGGGTTGAGCGGATAAACAATACCGCCTTCCCTTCGTTCCCATATCAAGTTGAAGAGAATTGTAAGATAGCTTATACTTGGTATAAGGGGAATGTAGATGTGAACGATTTTGAGATGAACAAACAATATGGAGTGCTTATGATATCTGATGATACCCCCACTCGTTACGAAGAATACTTTATTCCGTATGAGCAAAAAAAACTGGCACCTGATATTATCGTAAACGGATTAGATACGTCAAAATTTGCAACTAAAGAAGATCTGGATACTAAGCAGAATAAATTAATTGTAGGAAACGGCATATCATTGTCGGAAAGTGGACAGATATCTTTGACTCAGGCAGGTAGTCTGTCCTTAATGCCTAATCCGACAATATATCGTCTAAGCTATCAAATTGAAAGCCGTAAATCTTCCGACAATTATCCGTCTCTTCCATTAATTAAGGATGCCAAAGAATTACTATTTGTTTTAAATGGGAAGATTAATCCAGCAGCCTTATTCTTGTTTGGCAAGCATCGTATTGGAATAGATCAAACAAGTTATATCTATTCAGTTGACAAGACAGTAACCTTATCAGGACAGAGAGGTGGAATTTTACCTTTAAAATTCATGTTCAATGGAGACGCTATCGAATTAGGGCACAGGGGAAAAACTGCTATCAGTATACTTGTCAACGAAGGAAATGGCTGGATGAGACTCGGAGAAAAGGCTATTGATATATTGACAGAGAATGGATGGAGGAGCTATACACAGATTAAATTTGCCAGCGCGATTGAACGTGAAATCATAATAGAGAATTCATCATTAGTGTATTCGCTACGGTATTCTAATTCCTATACAGTGTCTGAAGTAACATTAAAACAGCCTCTGGCTGTTATTGCAGGAAGTAGCATTACAGAAGCTACGGCAGGAGGTGAATTTGCTCCAATGGGATGGGCATCAATATGTTGCTGGCAGTTAGGAATGGAGTGTATAAACATAGGAGTTGGACAACGCGGACTTGTAACAGATACGGATTCCAGACCGTCTATTTCCTCTGCCATAGATGATATTACTTATTTTAAAGATGCGGATTATGTGTTATTAGGAGGTGCTATTAATGACCAATATGATGACGGTTATCGTAATAGAGTTAAAACATTTGTTGAATCTTTAAAAAAATCAATGCCGTCATCGCATATTATACTGCTTGGAGAATATACTCCACAGCCTGATTCTAATATATCAGGGAACACCCATGAAAAAAGAAATGAGGCTTTAAAATCCGTAGCAAGAGAATGTAGTATTCCATTTATTGACATGCAGAACTGTGAGGTATATAATCATATCCGTACTATAATTCGGAAAGATACCCAATGGATCAGTGGTACTTTTTTGGACAGTTCATCAGACGCTATGTCTCAAGAAGGAAATTGTGACTTAATATATCATCACGAAAACGGAAGTATAGACCATACTCACCCAGGCAGAATAGGGCATCAATATATAGGGACTCGAATGGCTAATGCTATGCTTGAGATATTGAAATATTTGTAGAAAATAGATTAAAAGTTTGAAATCACTCAAGGTGTAGACTTATGTTATGAATGGTAGACCATTATATAACTATAATGTAAGGGCTGATCTTGGTGTAGGTCAGCCCTTATGATTAAAACCATTCCGCATCCGGGTGCACTTCAATGGACAGATGGAACATTATTTTAGTGATTAACTTTTTAATTATCATAATTATCATAATTATCATAATTATCATAATTATCATAATTTTACATTTTTGTATCTTCGATGTAAGGATTGGTTAGATCCATGAGAACATATTGAATTAAAGCATCAATAACAACGTTAGCTATCTTCATGCCTCCTGCGGAATTTGGATGAACCTGGTCCTGCAAATACGTTGTGATATTAAGTGTTGATATTCCACTTAATGCATTTACATCAATTACGGGGACGGAATATATTGCACATACTTCTCTTATCACACTCCCGTAATCTTGTATCGTTAATCCTATATTATTTTTATAAGGATAATCAGCATTATTATGAGAGTTATAAAAATTATGTGGTATGCAAGCGAATATCTTGGCATTCGGCAATCTTTTGATAATCTTTCTCAACATTAGCCCATAGGCGTATTTTAAATGAGTTTCGTCCTGATCGTCAAGCTCCCCGATTTGGGCATTTGCCGTGATATCATTAGCGGAGGCATATATGACTAATACATCCGTATCGGTCGGAATAGTATTTATTCGGCCGTCACCACACATATTATCCTGTATAGTGATAGTTCCTTCTTCGGGATGAGCGGCATTATAGTAGCCATTTTCGTCCACTTTCTTGGTTTGTGGGGAAATGGATGTAACCTTGGAGCCTCCGATACCTCGGCAATAATGTGTTGAGAATTGAAGATATTTCCACACATACTTCTGCCACGAGATCAGTTCTACGATCGAGTCTCCAAATGAACAAAATTTCTTCCCTTTATACGCCATATTGATTATTTCATCTCTATCTAACTTTACATTTCTCACATTTTGCGGGTTGCAAGGGTAATAATTCAACGAGACAAACGGGGGGTCCACACTGTTGAAATTAAAAATTATATATTCCCAATTTTTTTCGCCTGTCATCACTTCCCTAAAGGTTTTTGTTTGACTGCCCCTATACCCAATCCACGTACCATCTGTTGCATACACAGCGACTGAAAATGCATTGGTAAATACAGATGTTATGTTGTCAACGATTCTGATCAATCGTGTAGTATTATAAGCTTCGTTTGACTGTAACGATCCATTTACATTGTTATAACCATCAATAAGATTATCATTTGTTATCAGATTTTTATCTAAATAAGTTTCAGGAAGCTGTGTTATACCGAATTCAAGCGGAATAAAATTCTCATTGAATGATAGATAATAAAAATCTCTTGCGTTATTATTCCAAGCCCTGCAATATGATGCTTCTGATGGTATCTCTCTTTTTGAAATATTCTTTCCCGTTGAAGCACCCATATTAACCGTGCCAAGCAGCGTGCCATTATCTCTATAAAAATAAACCGAATATGCATTGGTATAGATATACTCTTCTCCTGCCGGTATATCAATTCTTTCTATAACAATCCCATTTCCATTTACAATATTTCCGACTCCGTCTATTGTTTTATTGGCGAGCAAAAGTTCATCATATACCTTGTTGATTGACACATCCTGCAACATGTGTCGTATTGTCATCAAGTCGTTTTTAACCTCTTCAAGAGAGTCAATGGTTAATACTTCGATCCAATTCTTGTCATTTATCCAATTTGAATTCTCTACACTATCAGATTTATATATTTCAATTGTAAACCTGTCTTCGTTTTGATACGATAAGATAAATCCTTTTCTCCGGTTAATACTGCTTATCGACAACCTCGTATTAGATTTGTTCGAATTATACACGACAGAATCGTACATGTAAGAATCAAGCGGTATATAATTACTCGTTTCAGAATTGTACAGATATACCCTATATCTGTTTGTCAAATCTCTATAAGTGAAAACCAATCCGATTTTTTTATTGTAAGTATTCGGCAGAGCATTCCTGGCAGCAAAGCAAGGTATAGTTAAATTCACGGTTGAAGGAATTAAAGACGATCCCGATTCGATTTATCCAATGTTTGAAGTATCGAACAATCACGTTACTTACTATTCCGTGCAGAGACAAGAGAGTGTTTGTATAACTGACATGAAGATAAAGGCTGTTATCTACTAATTAGCATGAAGGACAAACAATTATGACACAAGAAGATATTGATAACGGAGTAATAAGGGAATAAAAAACAGAGGCGGATTTCTCCGCCTCTTCACTATACAGTGAGCTGTATAGAAAATACTAATTTGTGAGCAAATCACAATGACATTTCTAATGTCGTTTCAATCCACGCACCGAAGTGCGACTAACATCGTTGATGTTCGATGCAAAGGTGCAACTTTTTGAAATAACGAGCAATAAATTATAAATGTTATAAAACATATTAATTATGGCAAGAAGACGATCTATTACTCTAGATCAAGAGTCTAGGGTATTGTCCCTATATAAGGACGGGATGGCTATCAAGGAGATAATGAAGGAAACAGATATAAAGTCTGAGCAAACGATATATAGGATATTGGACAGCAATGATGTGCCAAGACGTCCCAAGGTTAGAGGTGTAAGAAAAATATTTGTCACGATAGAGGAGGATGTAGCTGCTATCTTGGATAAGGAGCAATCGGTATCATTATATGTCAATGAGGCTATAAGATTCTATCACGGTAACCGGCATTAATTGCCGGTTATCTATTTCTTAAAACTATATTTAAAATCACGTTTTGAATCGTGTTGTTTAGATAAATTAAAGTCATATCATTTCGCAATACCCTAAAAATACCCACGAGAAAAAAAATATTAAAAATATACCAATACTTTTTGTATAACACCCGATGTTTTTTTATCAAAGCTTTGATATATCTTAAAAATATACCAATTATATATTATATTTTTTCGACACGTAATAAGCCAAGGATGCGACAGAATAAATTGCTGCGCAATCATCTGAACCATTATAATCCAATATCCCATCCATAAACTCATTGTATTGCGGGATCTCATCATAGTCAGAACGAAACATCACATTATTTTTGATAAAATCCAGAAAAGCAGATACCCTAGCATCTGTTCCCATATTTTTATGCATAATTCTGACATCGTATCTATCCCTTAAGCCCCGTGCTATGGGGAAATAATTTTTCTCACTTTCAAACAATACTTCCACAGGAGATATGCCCTCTAAAAATGACAGGAGAACAGTCTCATCAAATGATCCTGTATATGTCACATTATCTATATATATTCCCTCATTTACATAGCACGAAACGATAATGAACTTTCCGGCATATTCGGGAAGAACATATACAAGTCTTGTCCCCTGAATATTTTTAGACATGTCAAAATATCTCATATCTTTATTTTCCTGTTTAATTTTACTTCGTTTCCTTTTCAAGGAGAAACGAGTATATTCATCCTTGAATACCCATACGGTAATATATCGCAGACAATCCACCAAGTGACCGTATCTCTCATAAGACTGTCCTGTAATCTTATCCTTTATTCTTTTTTTCAGCACCCCTCCATTAACGTCCTTCTTGGCATTGTTATAATCAACTATCGAGTTTTTACATCCATCATCTACCGAGAATGACATTCCCGAGCCTCCATCGAGCATGTAGTTTACAAATTCACCTGACATCGGTACGGACGGGTTAGAAGCCGGTATCCTCTCCTCAACATGGTAATCGCTTTCCAGCCCTTCCACGAACTTATCAAGAAACGATCTCTTCTCTTCGTCTATAGTGTTCCCGTTTCTTGTCGAAGCATCTCCGTACAGATACAGCATATCATTATACTTTATTGATTTCAGGTAATCTACCGCCATTTTTGAAGCCTGTGTTACCGTGTTGAACGGATCACTGGCGCATATCTCGTTAAACTGCCTTATACTACTTCCATCCACTTGGAAAAATGATATTGAAATATAAGGGAGCACATTGTTATCAATTGATATATGAACCGGCATCCCTTTAATGTAGTGTGTCGTTTTTATGTGTTTGTTTGAATCAAATGCATACAGGAACTCTCCTCCTGTCTTAATGCTTCCCCATTCTCCCAATGCGTATACCCTGTAGTAATTATAATCATGATCCTTGTACCATTGGTAATTAGATATTGTCTGCCTGTCATAATATCCATACTTCCCGTCCGGAGAACCTACTACCCAGAAGTTGTTCTTATACGAAGAATGCAGCTCTACCGTATCCGATGGATATCTTTCCATTTTTCCCGTACGCTCATTAGCTATCATTCTAGATTTATTATATCTCTTTCCTAGTATCCGGCTATAATCTTTAGGTAATAAACTCCTTTTTATCGGATATTTTACTTTCCCGTACAAATCATTCGGATGCTCATCCCACTCGTATGTATCAAGAATCTTGGTTTTTATCCACGAGTCCTCTGATACTGGATTAAAGTTGCATATAATCTGTAGGCCCTCCTTTCCTCGTAGGCGGAAACGTATCTGTGTGAAATCCTCATATTCAAACTCAGTGGCCTCCTCCATCACTATCCAGCGATATCCTGTGATAGACTTTATCTTCTCGGGATCGTCCAATCCTGTAAAATCGATTTTGCAACCATTTATACAGGTTATGTTATTTTCCTTTGGAGCGAAAAACTGACTCAATTGAAGAGCTTTCATTTGGGTCTTAAACTCTTCATATACCGTATTCTTAAGACTGGCTCCAACTTTTCTCACAACGAGAGCCGAACCTTCTCCGGAGAATACAGACAACAACACGGATTGTGTCGTAGATACAGATTTCCCTGATGAAGAACCACCTCTGTTTATAATATACCGGATATCCTTGTCATGCATCGCCTCACGGATATGCCAAAACAGGGGATTAAACAATTTATACGAGAACACCATCTCTATCATTGCTCGTCCCCAATTATCATGCGCACATTGGTACTGACATCACTTTTTACTGGAGCATCCCATCCAAGCATCTTGCTTATCTGTGTAATGGCGGCTATTTTGCTATATAGCCGTATCTCTACTCCATATTGAGTATTCTTAATCGATTGGATGCAACATCGGACTGGTTTTGGTATATCATCAAGAGAACGGACAATAAACGTATCTTTACTTTTTAATTGAAGATCTATAGGGTCTACATTTACCACATTTGTAAGAAAACGCAATGCATCTTCCTTCTTCATGTCAGACTTTTTTAAGATATCAGCCTGCAATTCATTTACACGGGATGCGACAGATGGATTTCTCAGCAATTCAAATGCACGCTTACTAACGACCCCATCCTTCCATCCAATACTATTAGGGTAAGCTTTCCGATATGCATCTGTAGCATTACCTGTTTCTATATAATAATGACAGAAATTTTCTCTATTTGCTACGAGTTTTTTTCCCATAAAAGTCTTTTCGTCCGAAGAACGTACCGTGCTCCTTTACACGGAAACATTATAATTCAAAGTTACAAAAAATCTGAATAAAAACAAAACTTGTCATTTAATTCATTTTCTTAAAAGTTCTTTATCATGTAAACCGTGATCACAAGCTGTCTTATAAGCTCGATCCCGTAGTTCGTTCAAATTAATATTATTCATTGTCTATTTTTTTATAATCCTTACATCCATTACGATAAAAACCACCATCATATAAATCACTGTAACCATGGTTCACTTTAAACCGAAGAGGATGGTTTAGCGCACAAAGATCACTATAGTGCTGTTTAGCTGATTCTTCAATTACTTTCTCCATCTCATCATCATCTAATACCCTTTCGTCCGGTTTAAAATTCTTGCATGTATCACAGTAACGGATAGGTTTACGTTCTCCTTTTTTCCCTGAAGGCTTTTTAAACCCTTTTAGCCAACAGCTTTCGTCTTTGATAGGGCAACATCTACAGTAATCATCAATATCGTAAAATTGACAGTAACCGTCACAGAACCATTCTCGAAACTCTGTAAGCATTTTCTCTTTTATAAGTTCTTCCTTCATTTCCTTATTCCTAATTTAATTTCTTCATCCTTGATTATTTTCCCAATCTTATCGGCTTCCTCATATCGTTCCTCCCTTATCAACTTTCTTTGCAGCTCCGAGAGCTGGTTAAGGAAAACAATATCGTTACGATCTGACACACGACGAACATATCTTTCTATCTCATCCAGCTTATTCTCCATGCGTATATGCCACTTGCTTACCAAAATTAAAGTAAATGCCAGAGCACAAACGTTTAATGAGGCAAGGATGAATTTAAATATTGATTCTGCTATTTCCATAATCATATAAGTTTTAATGCTTCCTGTAATCCTGCTTCAAGTGCTTCCTCGTAGATATCCCATTTACTACCATCATTTGTTCCCTTATAAACAGAGCTGGCTATATGAGTTCCATTGTCAGCTTTAGATATTTCGTATCCATAGCCACAAGCACAGTTATATATACATATATGAATGTTTTTGGTTTCACGTATCCACTTTTGTGCAACGGATTTCGGAGGAAATTCTATATCCGTAAACATCCCTTTCTCTTTCAGCAACTTAGCTGTTTCTAATGTCACAAGTTCTTCGGTCATAACTATTTCTTTTTTAATTCATTCAACACTTTCTTTACTAATTCATAGCGTGGTAATTGCCAATCCTTCGCAATATCATCTATTTTATCGTCATAATGATTGTCGTAAACATACTGATTAAGACTATCAATAAATCCATCATCGTCAAGTCCTTCATCGCAATCATCAAACATATCAAGTTCACAGGCTAACTCGGAACATTCACAGTGGGATACCCAGTCATAAACACGACCGTCATAAATATTGGTCTGTCTGTTGTATTTTTCTCCAACGGAAATTACTCCACCGCAAAAATTGCACCTGTGCTCTTTACGAGCGACAGGAGTTTTATCTCTTAACACTTTCATAGTTATTCTCCTTTCTTATTTTTACCATCCACATACTATGAAGGAATAGAGGCATAAGCATTATTTCCTAAATTGTAGGGAACATCGGCTATAATTAGTTGAGCTTTAGGAATGCCGTAGACTTTATAGTTCTGAAAATGATCGTTGAATAATTCTATATCTTTCATATCTATATCTGATTAATTCAAACCAAGCAGCTTCTTAGTTGTGTCAATGTCTATATAATTTATCCAGCCAGCTTTGTGCAATTCAATAGCAGCTTCTCTGATTGTTATATTACCAGATTCGATTTTTTCTTCTAGTGAATTAAGGATATTCTTAATCCTTAATGCTTTCATCTCAATTGTTTCCATTCTAATTCTTATTGATTTAACTATTTATACCAATCAGGTTTCGGGAACCTATCAGAGAAGAATATCTTATTCACTTTTTCAATATAAACATCAGATGCTTCGGGCCATAAATTCATAAGTTCATCTATGTCATTAACATAAGCGACTAAAATAAAAAATATGTCATTCTCACCTGTACACCAGTATGGGTATTGAATGGGCCATATTAATGGACGATAATCTCCATCACATTTTTTCTTTTCTACAAAAAATCTTGCTCTAATCATTTTTATGTACTTTTACACATTGAACAAAATCGAAACCTTTTGCAATCCACAGCATTAATATGATATCTATCTGCACATGAAGCAAATAAAATACAGTTATGACAATCTCTTTTAAATTTTTTCTTTTTCTTTACTTTAGGATATTTCATTTTTCACTCCTTTCTAAATTGTTATTCGTTAATTGGCAGTTTCATAAAGCACATCCATATTGTCTTGCTCTGCCTTCCAGTGGTATGCCCAAATAAAGGTTTAAAAGGGATAACAGACAAAACTTCCGCAGCTTTTATCTCACTCTCATTCCATTTGAATACAAGCGTGCCGTTAGGCTTCAAGACGCGCATACACTCAGTAAATCCATCGTGTATGAGTGACTGCCAGTCTTTCGGCAGTTTTCCGTACTTTTTAGCCATCCATGAGGTTTCACCAAGTGTTTTTAGATGAGGTGGGTCAAATACCACCATGTAGAAAGAATTGTCCTCAAACGGCAAGTGGGTGAAATCTGCTATTATATCCGGTTTTATCTCTATGGTTCTGATCTTATCTCTATCCTTGGCTGTTACTATCTCTGATCTCTTATCAACGAATAAGGCAAGAGGATTATGTTTGTCAAACCAAAACATCCTACTGCCGCAACAGGCATCTAATATTATTTTTGTTTCACTCATTTCTGTTCCGTTTTACTCTAATTGATTTAAAAATATTCACTACAAACAAATCCCTTTCGCGGGGTAAAGTCTTTAAATTCACAACTTCTAAAAATCCATTTCTTGTCAGCCCATCCCGCCAAGTCTTTTTGCCATTGAGGAATAATTTGTCGTGGGTTATTCAAATCCCGGTATGGCTGTGCATGAGGCAAGAATCTACTTCCTCTATTTCGCCAATGATTGATACGTTCAAATGATTCTTTGAAGTCACTGAGCAGGATACAATAAAAGAAGTATTCGCCTTTGTATCCGTACTTGTCAATCAAAGCTGTAGCACGCTCACATTCAGCAATCTGTCCCGGTGTGTCACAGCCGAACCGTATGCGCTTCATCCATTTTACTCTTGCCAATAGCTGGGCGATGTCGTCTGTTACCAAGCGAGCATCTAAGCCCTGATTGAAGTCTACTCGTACGTCCATGGAGACAATCTTTTCAATTTGTTGTAAACCATAGTCGGATGCAAGTACATTGTTATCCATAAGGATTATGTTTTTGCGACCATTGACAGCTATCTCTTCGATATCCATGTATGGGGTAATCTTACCTTCTTTCTTGGGAACCACACACCACTTGCACCGGTTTGGGCAACCACGTGTGAGGAAACCGTAGGCTGTCTTGCTGTCAATCTGCGGATAGATGGAATAGTCGGGTTGCATCCTGTCAATCTCCATGGGCAGTACCTTTCTGATGTCATATCCCGTGCCACCTTTCTCCACGCAATCGGCATTGGTGATGTATTGCAGATAATCTTCTGTAAAAGAAAACACCTTAGCCATATACACTTTGTCGTAGCGATTGAACGGATTGTACCATTCCACATTATCACCTCTTGCCTTGTGCCATGCACTTATCTTCATCAATGCGAGATTAGGGTAATTACTATCTACTGCCAATAGTCCAATGTTCATTTCTATATCTGTTATGATTCTGATAAATATTTTATTAAACTCTTTTTGTCTCTAAAAAGCCTTTTATCCCATTGTGGATAATTATTTCTTGGTACACTTACACCGTCAGATAGTTTGTAAACCATCAAAAAGCTATGATCCTCATAGGATATTTCAATAGTTATTTTGCCAACGGTGGTATGATATATTTTGTCACCACTTAGGTAACATACACTATCACCTACATTAAACTCTGTGTCTATATTCATATCTATATCTATTTTGAATTATTTTTTTATAACTACCGCCATTGTACTAATAGAAGTGCCACTCTCTTTAAACTCGCCTGCGCTGATTTCAAACACTTCTCCATGTACTTCTTTCAGCCAGTTTCGGAAATCAATACATTTCTTTTCCGAAGCGAATTTCCAGTGTTGGCTAGTTATTGCCGCAAGCGTGCCGCCTTCTTCCAACCGATCATACATAAGCTTTACATGAGCTATATCCTGATTACCGGAAAATGGAGGATTGGCAATAATCTTAGTGTAATGCCCTACACTGTCTTTCGTAAAATCTTCATCAAGCAGTATCACATTTTCCAACGAATGCAAAAACTCTCTGTTTTCCGGCATCAGTTCATAGCATTCCACTGTTACAGAAGGACAAGCTCGATGAATGGCTTTAATGAGAGCACCGCGGCCGGCACTCGGTTCCAGTACCGTATCATTTTCATGTATTCCGCCGGCAAGCATAACCAGCCAGTCCGCCACCTCAGCCGGCGTTTCAAAAAACTGGTATTCCTGCTGAAGATTACAGCGCTTCCCTTCTTTAAGAATTGAGAACACCCTCTCCGGATTGAACGGGAATGTAAACCCTTGAGCCTTTCCACCCTGCCAAGATCCGCCGGCTTCTTCAATCCATTTCTTAGCCTCGGCATACGATTTCTTATTGAACTGCACATTGGGAAGTTTCAACAAACCGTTCTCCAAGGTACAATGCCGCAGTATCTCTTCAACGCTCCAGTTCTTCCCACTGTCAGCTGTACCTTTCTTGCTTTCTTTATTCTCCTCAATGCCTAACAGTCTGTGTAATGATTTTTGTACACCGATAGCAATGGAGGCATTGACTGACATCCACTCCAGTATGGCTGTCAGAAACTCGGTGTCTACATGTCCAGTCTCGTCATAAATGGTTTCCTTGTCAATCAGGGTCGGAAGCTGCTTAAATGGTTCAAGGCTACCATGTAACGTTTCGATTAAAATCTCTTTTTTGCTCGTCATAACTCTTTTGTAAATAAATTCTTGTTGTGTCTACACTCCCATGACCTAAAAGATCAGCCAGTTGAATAACATCTTTGTTTTTTTTCAGGAACATTTTAGCGAAAAAATGACGAAAGGCGTGGGCGTGCATCTTCCTTGAATCAATACCGCAATGTTTTCCCCATGCTTTCAAGTGCTGGGAAAAGCCCCGCTGTGTGATCGGACCGAATCTCCCTACCGCAAAAATCCCGGTTTTACCATGTTCCTTAGCATAAGCCTTCGCTTCTTGCTGTAGCTGTTTTTGAAAGAAAAATCGACGGTACTTGTTACCCTTCCCTCTTAGTGTTACCTCCCCGGATATAATGTCTTCCCACGTGAACTGCTGGAATTCTGACAGACGGGCACCCGTTGTACCCAATACTTTGATAAAAAAGTAGTAATCCTTGTTGTTTTTTGCCTTGAGATATTCCAACAGCCGGTTATATTCCTCCTCGGTCGGCACATTGTTCACATCAAGTTTGCGCTTTATTTTGGGACGCTTCAGTTCTATAGGCTTCTTCAGCCATTTAGAGAATCTTTCAATTGCTGTAATCCGCAAACGGATGGTAGCGGGAGATAATTTTTCTTCTTCAAGACTTTTTATAAACCTCCTGCAATTATCCATGTTTACCTCATTGGCATACTCGAAATACTTCTTCATGGATGTGTAATATATATCAACTGTATGAGAAGAGTAATCATTGTTGTCAGTCAGCCATATAATGAAATCATGAAGTTGTTTCTTGTTCTTCTCAGAAATGACATCAAGTTTTTCCAAAGGTTTCACCGCCTTTTCCCTTTTTCCATATCCGATGTTGAGGAAGGATAATAGATCGCATATAGCTGAACACATTATGGAGTGACGCACCATGACATCTGCATTTTCACGCTTGTAGTTCAAATAACCACGGCGGTTCACTTCTTTGCTCATCTCTAAAAAATCCGTGACATGCTTGATATATTTCCCGACAGTATCATAAGTCCTGCCTGTTGTGTATATGTAAGAAATATAATCAGTTAATATCTTCTGCCTGTCATTATTCATAATCTTGTTTAATTAAATTATACCAATCATTGCTATCTTCAAAAAAACATCTGTATCCATTAGCCGTATGTTTGCCTCTCACTTTCCGACATATAGCACTGATCAAAGAAGGAGCCACGCCAATCATCTTACCAGCCATTTGTATCGAAGGGAATACTCCACATAATTTCTCATCCTTTATCAAAACAACGCTCTTTTTATTCATGCCTGCACCAGTCTTATGCCAAGCCCCACGTCCTTTAGACAGATTTTTTATACTTCTGGCCTTGGAACGTTTTGAATGATAAACCATTTTACGACCCTTGTTGCGAGAAACACAACCCTTTAAAAATCGTCCGGTAATAAAGTCTCTCTCAAATCGCTCAGGCGGTATATATAATTCACTCATATCTATATCGATTTACACTAATTCAATTATATCCTTCTTTAAATTAACAAATAAAGGTATTGCTGACATGCCCCCATTGTAATCCAACTGTCTTAAAGAGGGGACAACCTCTCCGTTGTCATCAATCTCATAATCTGCAATATAGGCTAACTTCTTCGCTTCTGGGACTAATATCCTTTCATTGTTCCCAAAAATATATCTTTCATGAGCAAGGACCGTTATACAGACCTTGCTTCCAACAGGAAATCCTTGGTTGGATTCAATGTATTCCTTTTCCAACTGAATTTTCTGATTTTTCAATTCCCTTATTTTTGAATCAATATCATTTTTCTTTGTCTGAAATTCTTCTTTGTTCATTTTTACTTTTTTTGAGGGTTATTTTATCACATCTGTTAATCGGTGTTTTTACTTCTTTCCCAAACCACGAACACCAATAATATGGCTGAAATAAATTGGGTGAATGCGTGCAATATTTACATCTTTCACACAGGTGGATTCCATTCATTTTTAATTTGTTATGAAGGTTTATTAATTACCAAGTCGCACTCAGGTGCCCATCCTAAAGATTTCGCACCATCCCATACATTGTATAACCATTCATCCACATATCCCTTTTGTAGATTAAAATTAGAATGATGGAGGTTAATTATCTCAACCTCTTTGCCAATCTTAGATTTATCTGGATGATTGGCTATTTTTACTTTTTCTCCAATCCTAAATTTAGCTTCCATTACTTCCGTTTTTTAGTTGGTATATAAATTGGGGATGCTTTCCCTTTATTGTTTTTGTTTATGCCATTCATTTGTTCAACCATCTTTTGAGTGAAGATGGTTGAACCAGCAAGACCTTTGATATTCTTTCCCATATTAGTTCCTTTCTATATCAATCTTAATGCTTCTTGTATTCCAGCTTCCAGTGCTTCCTCGTAGGTATTATAACGGGCATTAATGTACATCTTTACACACATTTTGTTCGGGGCGATATCGGCTATCATGAAAGAATCACCGAATACTTTATAATGGTGTTCATTTGTTTATTAATGCCTTACTCAATATATAAAACAATCCCTCTATGTATCATATCTTCTAATTCTCTTTCCGAAAACTCATCGAATGTATGTTTATCCATAGTGCAAAAATGATACCTTACAGAATGCTTTTCATAATTGATGTTTTTATGATAATCAATCATTACGTCACTTATAACCGTCTCAACAATCTTACCATTTACAATAAAAGAAAAACGTGTACCGACATCATAACATGTCTTTTTAAACAAAAGAACTTTCCTTTCATTCATTTTCAGTCTCCTTTTTCTTTAATCCGTTCCAGCACATCCCTGTTGGCTTCGAGTATATCATCGAAAGTTATTGTAGGTGTATTTGCAGATGTAAATGTATTTTCGGAATTGTTATTTCCGCAATACAAACACATTCGTGTAAAAGGTGAATATACCCTTCCACACTTCGGACAAATCCAACCTTGCTGTCCGAACATTCCATTAAAGTTTACTTCATTCATAATTACTCGGTTATTGGTTTATCAATCGGCATCCAGTGGGTTATATCCTTATCTTCAATCCAACCATTGGAGAGTGCCCACATGCCTTTGTTATATCCTTTATCTTTCCGCAGCCATCCTATGACATAATGCCGGATGGGGTTATTATCATAAAGAAGAACTTCCTTGTTAGGCTCCGGCAACCGCTCCTTAACACTTATCCAAGGAGATTGCTTCGACTGCCATTCGGCACCTAATATAAAAGGACATTTAACATTTCTGCTACTATAATATCCATCATATGCCTGTGCATGATTAGGGCAATCTTTACAGCCCATTTCGCATTGTGAGCTTATTGCCGCTTCTTCTACTGTCTGTTTCATATCTTATCCTTTAAAATTTTTCATGTATTCACAATCCTCATCACATACACCTTTCTTTGCACAGTGAGGGATATTAGTTCCCCACTCATATTCAAAATTATAACATAGGTTTCTGTATTCTTCCCTTCTTTCCGTAGGACCAAGTGTTCTTGCTGAACTCCATGATTCATAGTCATTGCTAGACGCTTCTTTAAGAACGCATCCATCATTGTTATATAGCTTTCTAACTTCATTCATAATTATATCGTTATGATTCTGATAAATATTTTATTAAACTCTTTTTGTCTCTAAAAAGCCTTTTATCCCATTGTGGATAATTATTTCTTGGTACACTTACACCGTCAGATAGTTTGTAAACCATCAAAAAGCTATGATCCTCATAGGATATTTCAATAGTTATTTTGCCAACGGTGGTATGATATATTTTGTCACCACTTAGGTAACATACACTATCACCTACATTAAACTCTGTGTCTATATTCATATCTATTCAGTTATGAATTAATTGGCAGTTTCATAAAACACATCCATATTGTCTTGCTCTGCCTTCCGGTAGTATGCCCAAATAAAGGTTTGAACGGAATAACAGACAAAACCTCCGCAGCTTTTATCTCACTCTCGTTCCATTTGAATACAAGCGTGCCATTAGGCTTCAGGACGCGCATACACTCAGTAAATCCATCGTGTATGAGTGACTGCCAGTCTTTCGGCAGTTTTCCGTACTTTTTAGCCATCCATGAGGTTTCACCAAGTGTTTTCAGGTGCGGTGGGTCGAACACCACCATGTAGAAAGAATTGTCCTCAAACGGCAAGTTGGTGAAATCGGCTATTATATCCGGTTTTACCTCTATGGTTCTGATCTTATCTCTATCCTTGGCTGTTACTATCTCCGATCTCTTATCAACGAACAAAGCAAAAGGATTATGTTTGTCAAACCAAAACATCCTACTGCCACAACAGGCATCTAATATTATTTTTGTTTCACTCATTTCTAATCTGTTTTGAACCATTCCCCTGATGTCAGGTAAATGGTAATTATTGCTAATTAAATTCTAATTGTATTATCAGTCAACTGTTAATCAACTTCCACTAACTCACCGTTTTCCAGTCTATACCATGTATCAGCCTTGACAACCTCACCATCAACTACTACAGCCTTCCAATCAACAATATCATACGTATCATCCCTTTCCTCAGCTATGACCAAAATTGCACCTATTCCGCCTTTTGCCTGAACATTTCTCCCTCTTGCTACTGACAAACCATTAGATCCTGTTGAAGCCTTCCCTCTTGCCGTGGCAGCACCATAATTACCAGCCGTGGCAGCACCATAATTACCAGCCGTGGCAGCACCTCTATCACCAGCCGTGGCAGCACCTCTATCACCAGCCGTGGCAACACCACTATTACCAGCCGTGGCAGCACCTCTATAACCAGCCGTGGCAGGTTTCCCCGGTTCCGCATTACACTCGTTAGTACACCGCTCCTTGACATAAGATACAGCTGCTTTCACAAGTCCCCTTATATCAAGCTCAGCACCTATTCTAATTTTTGAAGAACAAACCTTGTCACTTTCTGAATCGTCTATTTTACCACTCTGCTCAACCTCACAAAACCTTGACCCGGCTGGCGCATAGTAACCAAAAACATCCAGAGGATAAGGACATGCATGAAAACCTTTCTCGCATGCCTTTATGTAGCCTGTTTCTTCATACTCCTTACCTACTTCATACTTAAACCCTCTACAAGATAAATCCTTATCAAATGCTTTATAAGCCTTTATTTTCTGTTCCATGATATTGTTTATTTTTTCGTTATTTTGATATTGCGATATTTTTTTGTTCAAAGATCGGGCATTCTCTTCTGCCCAACAGGTGTATTCCATGAAGCCTGTAGCATGGCTTTTCGGGAATCGAATCGTATTTACGGTATATGGCACAACGGCGGCAGATGCGATGTATATTGTATTTACCTTTTACACCGTAACATACCACAGGATAACCGTCAGCAGTTTTCATGTTCCGCCTTTTTCCTTCGTTTCAGCTTTCTGATGAAAGCCTTGACCTTGTTCCTAACCATCTCTGTTATTTTGTCCGCATCCTCGGCAAAGGCACACTGGTAAACCATATCCGTGCTTTTTGACATGAAGTCCACCTGAGCTTTGGCGGCTTTCCCGCATTCGGAAACCTTGTCAAACATCTCTATACGGTAATCAGGATGATATTTTTTTAAAATCTCGTTACAGTCCATCGTAAAGGTCTCAACCATATCGCACAGCATGATGATACTGTTGGTAAGGACGTTTATCTCTTCCCTGTCCTCTTCCGACATTTCACGCATGAAATTATCCATGGATTCCGACATCCCCTCATATTCGGAAAGGTATTGGTTTATGACACGTGTTTCTATACCGTCCATAATCTGTTTGAGTTTCATTGCCTCCATATAGCGGTGTGACCTGAGAAAGGAAGCGTGCCTTTCCCTCAGCTTCAGCATCTGCCTGTCCTCATTGATCATCTTTTTCATCCGTTCCACCACATCCGCGGGGAGGTCGTTTACGGTTAGCTTATTTCTCATGGATTGCCCCCTTTCTTGTTGTTTGTATTCTTGTTTCCGTCCTCTTTCTTCGCCCTGTCAATCCATCTTTGGAATTTGGCAGCTACAAGAGGACAGTGGATGCGCAGGTTTCTGTCGCGTTCCGCTTCCCATTCACGTATCTTTATAAGCGTTTCGGTATTCATTGAAATAATGTTTTTTGAATTCTTGATAAAATGTACTTGTTAGCATCATTGTAGAAATTCCTGTCGATCTCAAAACCGTATGCCTTTCTTCCACATTGCGCAGCAGCCAAAAGCGTACTTCCACTTCCAGCTACAGGGTCTATAACTACATCACCCTTATCGGTGAAGATTTCAATCAGTCTACGAAGTAAGGGAATAGGTTTCTGTGTTGGATGTACTTTAGGATTATCATCATCTCTAACCCAGTCGAAGCAGTTGAATATCATCCTTCCATCATTATTGAATTTCGGTAGTTTATCTCTATATAACAACAAACCGTATTCACAATTACCAACAATCTTCATATTGGCTTTTAATACTTGTGCGGAAAAGTTCTTACGGAATACCAACGGAATGTATTTCATTAGCCCGTACTTCTTACCAAGTTCTATGAACATGAACTGCTGTTCGTATTCGCAGAATATTATCATGCAAGGGGATTTACCGGGTTTCTTCGGTTCTTTTACCATCATGTCACTGCAAAAATGCATAAACTCGGCAGGACGAAATTCATTTTCTGAATTAAAAAACTTTTTCCCTGCAAGATCGCTCTCTCCGTTTTTATTATCCCCATTTTTATACCATGAAGGATTGCTTGCATAAGCATTAGTACCCAAATTATAAGGTACATCCGCTATAATCAATTGTGCTTTAGGTAATTGATAGCTACGAAAATTTTGAAATGAATCTCTATATAGTTCAATATCTTTCATAATTACTTCTTTAAAAAACTATTGCATATTTGCCCATATCTGTCACAGGCACACACTCTATGTCCTTTAGCCTTACAATACGCAGAATTATCCCCGAAGTCCGAGGCATTCTTGCAATTCCGGCATTTGACATATACGAGTTCCGATTTGACTTTCTTTGCCATACTCATGGTGACATCAGCATTTTTCTGGCTTCCTCATCTCCGGATTCAGCCCGGCGTTTCAACTCTTGATATTCAGCATAAGAGATTCTGTTATTTCCACGCTCCTCTATCTCTTTTTCACGTTGAAGCCTGTATCGTTCACGCTCATGCCGCTCAATGTCAATCCTACGCTCCTTAACATACTCCAGAAGAGAGCATGAAATCTTCATCGGACCAATAGAACCATAAAATTGCCCATATTTCCCTAATTTGAATCTGGATATGAAGTTGCATATTTCAGCCAAATTCATCCAATAGTATTCACCTAGGACAAGAATACAAAGTTCATCCAGTTGTTTGTCGGTTATACCCTTTCCCTGCTCGGCGTAATCGTTAAGGCTGTCAAACTGTACTTTCAGCCACCTAAGTGCGTTGTCTTCACCATACACAGAACGGATGTTTGCAAGCGAAGGTATGTTATCATTCAAGGCAATATCCGCAAGTGTAAGATTTGATTTTGCCAGTTTGCCTTGCAAATCAGGATTGTAATCAACCGCCATCCGGGATGGTGTTGGGTATTTCTCCAGTAGAGCCAACTGCTTTTCGTTTAGCTTCTTGTTCTGCAAGGAATTTTGCATCCGCTTCTGCGAACTCAGCCATGAGTCTAGATTTTCTCCGCTCAGAATCAATTCGCTTCTGCTCGTAGATGTCTGTATTTTGTCTTGCTCCATAATTTTTTAATTCAAATAATCCCGCATAATTACTTGCAATCGACTGCTCAACCACAAGCCTTGCTTTATTGCAATCATTTCCACTCAATGTTAGCAATCGGTTGTAGCACATTTTTAGGGATTTTTCCGATTTATAGTTTTCTTTTCTTTCTCTCTTGTATTCAAGCCATTCCTTGAATATGCCCTTAAAATCTTCCGAAACAAAAGACAAATCAACTTCCTTGTTTTTGGGAATTATTTTCTTATCTCCGTTAGGAGATTCTTTATCTATATCATTTTCATTATCATTTTCATTAAGCTTGTTTTGGGTTGTTTGGGTTGAGTTTAACCCACTGGGTTGTTTGGGTTGTTTTGATTTGGCATTGCAATTCCCTATAGGAGCACCACCTTTACGCCCGTTGTTTCGGTTTCTCTCGACAATGCCATGGTATTTAGTTTCGTCTATCTCAAATTGATTGATGAAAAAACCCAATGCCATATCAATGTCCTCCTCTACCGTAACCTCCTCGCCAAGTTGATACTTGAAAATTGCACGAAATAATCGCCCAAGCTGTTTGTCTGATAATCTTGATATAGGTTTGTAGAAAGATTTATATATGATAAAACTATCCTTTGTCATTGCTTAATCTTTTAGGTGTTCTGTTAAGGTTTCCAATTGCCCAATGATATATGGTTTGACATCATCGCTGCAATTGACAACGAAGTCAATAATCTGTTCTGACAACTTATGCCATTCGTTTAATTCGTTTTGTTCCATAAAAGTTTAGTATTATAATTCAACTTCCTCAATTATAAATTCTATCCTTGGATTAAGCTTATCAATCAGCTTTCGTGCATTAATCTCCATACATTGCCGATCGTTCTTTATCGCCTTGCATCCTTGTAGACAGTCAAGTAAAATTTTGAAAGCATTATCAAGATCAGGACGCAAATTTTCGTGATACACATCCACTGTTAGTTTAAAGAAACCTTTTATATTCTTGTCCCTTAATCCACATTGTGCGTAGAAAGTTTGTTCATACTTTTTAAGTACATTCTGTTTTGCTAAAGAACCGTGCCCGTATAATGCTACTATCTTGTAACAATTCGACTTTGAAGGGATTTTTCCCCTTATAATTTGTTTATCGTATATCATAATCCAAAATATCTATTTGCCGCCAGCTCATCGTGTTGACGGATTGTTTCTACTATTCCCTTTTGCTGTTTACGGAAATTACGGTCATTGTCATACCTGCTATGGCATTCAGGACAGCCAATTCGCAAGTTCCATTCTTCCGTAATGTATTCAGGATAAAGTGATCTAGGTAACAGGTGCATCAACTGTGGTGTGGATGTATATTTGTGGCAAATACAGCAATACTGCGGTAGATCCCTTTTTATCCTTGCAAGTTTACGGTTTATTGTACTTTGTTTTTTGCTTATATGTTTCATTCCAATTAAAAGCCCCGAAGCGTATTCTCCGGGGCACAACCATTATTTATTAACCCATGCCATTTATGTGTGGCTCACATTTATGAGGGATAAGCAGGAGTCGAACCTACACAAGTATCGTCTGATTTCTCGCTTTCGTCCATAGATTGGCTATCCTATGATCTTTAAACTACTCAACAAATGTATTACTCTCAGCTACGGTCTTGATGACTTCCATTTCTATGTACACTTGAAATTTCCATTCATTAGTCTTAGCACCCTATGACCATTTTATCCCATGTTTGCCCACCCTATCTTCACAGACCGGGAAAGCATAAAGTTTATAAAGAAATGAATCTAAAATTATCCTCACCGTTAGGTTCTTCGTCCGGAAGGTCATTTCCGAAATCCATCGGAATGAACCAATCTGAAATAAATTCTTCCATAACTAAATCAAATCAATTATTTTGGTTTTAACAATCGCATCCAATCTCATATCAGACAAACCTTGTGAAAGGTGTTGTTCCATCAAAGTGTTTGCCTCCTTTAAATCCTTTGCGCAAACCAAATTATAGTATTTCAATTCTTTCTTATTGCCGTTCTCATCAATCTGAGTATCTACAATGGTAGCCTTGAAGAATGGTTTGTCTTCTGTCTTTTCGTTGATTATCTCAATGATGTTTGAACGTGAAATGGAGAAGACATCAGATTCCATATTATCGGATGCGTACTGTTCGATCCCTTTGGCTTCCGCTTCTGCAAAAAGTGAGCAGTCTGTAATGAAGTGTTCTTTTACTTCTTTTTCAAGACCGTCCTTGTTAGGTTTCATCACCTTTAACTTTACCTCGTAATACATATCATTCCTCCTTTGTCTTGTTACGTTCCTTAATCATTGCATCAGCTATCTGATAAGCTGCTTTAGCCTGTCCTTCATGATTGTAGTTTATAACACTTTCTTCTTCGGATGGGAAAAACAATGTTATAACTCTGTTCCATAAAGTTCTCCTGCGTTTTGCTGTCATCATTATGCACTTCATTGCTTCAAGCGCAATATGATCTCTTGATATATTGCTTTCCATAATCAGTCCTCTTTTTGGTTGTTTAACCATTCTTTATGACTTTCCTCGTAATATTGGGGTATTATACCATTTCGCATAAAATCTATGTATTCTTGTATAGTACAATCATCCCAATCAACTCCGTTGTCTGGTATATCTTCCGTTTCTGATGTACAAAGAGTGTATTCAAATGGATTATACCCACTGTTGAGCCCATATTCTTCAACTATCTTGATTACATTTTCATCGGTGGTTATTTGTTTGATTTCACTTTCAGCCACACACCCGGATATTTCAGAGTGTTTGCCAAGTACTTCACCGAAGTAAACACTGATTTTGTTATTCACTAAGTATTCGACATCTTCTGTGTCTGCAATAAATACTCCTTCAAGATTGCCCATTCTTCCGCAATCGAAGTCCATTTTAAATAATGCTTTCATTTAATCCTCATACTCTTTTATAATTCTACTAATCAATTCTTTTTCCCATCCTTGAATAAATCCATTCTCGTCAATATTCATAATGATGTAGTCGCCATATCCTTCATCTGCCGGACACATAATCTTAGGTACATAGCCGTCATAAGAGGTGATAACATTTTTGTTTCCATCAAGAATATCACAATAAAAATCATCGCACACTTTATAGTGAACATTGGCAGTTGTTCCTTGGGACCAGTTGACGATTCGTCCTGTTTCAATATCTATCAGTGGCCGCCAACGCCAGTTATTACCACGCAGCACCATGTGTTGTTCTCCCATATATTCGGCACAAGGCATTTGGGGGCTTCCGTCCGTTTCTTCACAATCGGTATCCTCCATACCGTTGATGTATCCGTCATTCCAATAGCGTACACCTGCATCCACTTCTAAGTAGACCGCTTCAAATTCTGTTGGTTTGTTGATTGTAATTTTCATATTATTTTAATTGATTAATAACTTGTCTTTTGATTTTCTTGTACAGCTTCCCGACAAAACGTCCATGCTTCTCTGTTCCGTCATCGGGCAACTCGTTTTTATAAATATGAAGAAGTAACTGGATGAGAAGCACTTCTTGTTTTGTCAAAGTAAGTTTCATGATAATAACCTAAAGGAGCGATTCTATATCGCAAAGTTCAGCATATATCAACATCAGCCATACTATTATTTGTAACAGGATAGCCGTATAATTATCACTGTCCTTCTTATAAAACAATATCAAGAAAGATATTACCATAATGATAAAGGCACTAATTCGTATAATCATTGTTTCAGATATGAAATTTGTTTTGTTCGACCTCTATCTCCATCAACTGAATCAAACGTTCTTCGTCTGGAGATGGGATATATATACCACATTGGGCACTCGAAAAATTCCGAAACCGCTCAATAGTTAGGCTCATCTCCGCGCTGTCAAGATCAGAAGAACTTCGTAGATACTTTATCCGACCCAAAAACTTGTCTTCTCTCTCACGAACGAAAGTGTCTTTGTTGCAGAGAATCTTGTAATAGTTCCGCTTTACATATTCCATCGTTTCACCGATTTGGCAACCGAAATAAGCAAGGCATATATGGAGATACTTGTTCTGGCTCAATGACCTTTGGGGTTTCTTTTCCGTCAATTCAAACACCTTCTGTTCCTTTATCAACTTCTCCAGCTTCGCTCTTGCCTGCTGGACGTGGAGAGGATTAGAGCCATCGTACTTCATAGGCTAATTATTGACTTTCTTATTGATTGGCTTGATTGTTATAAGATTAAGCTCCTCGTTAATGTTATTAATTTCAAGCCAATGTCTGAAAAGATTTTTTGCTTTCTCTATTGTATCAATTATAACTCCGTCAAGTGTGTAGCAAAATTTATCAGAATAGTTCACTGATATGTACTTATGAATACATTTGTGCGCCTTTCTGCTTAAAAGAAACACTGAATTAGGAAGGTTGTAATTCCAATGATGAGCTTCTTTCCCTTTTGTATCATAGCCCCTTAAACGAAGTTTCATTGATATGCTCTTTCCTTCTATACATATTTTCGTTGGGCTTTTAAATCTACCTTTATAACCAAGTCTTTTGAACTTTTCCCGTCCTCTTGCACGTTCTCTCTCCAACCAAGATTCATCCTTTGATTTTTCAGAGTATCTTTCAGATGCGTCTTTTTTAGTACATTCTTTGCACTTGTTTAAATGACCATCACCCATTTGTGGATGAGAGTAAAACTCTGATAAAGGCTTCAATATTCCACACTTGAAACAAATTTTCTCTTTCATAGGCTAAAATGGTAATTGGTCATCATCATCCGACACACTCGGAGCACTATTTATATCCTCTGGGGTGGGTGATGTATTCTGAGGTACAAACTCTTTGAGGTTTCCCAAAATATATGACTTCCCTTCAATGCGCTCCTCTCTTTTAGGAGAACAAGTGATGAAATGCGTATGCCCGAACTGGGATTTCTCTCTGCGCTCGATAACAGCCACATTCACATAGATTCTTTCAACTCCATCTTTACACTTAATTTTCTTCATCTGCTCACGAGGTATATCAGAGAGACAGATAGAACCACTTAAAATTGCCATAATTAATTTTCTATTTTTTCTTTTAATAAATACTTGGTTAAATCTCTGTATTCTACCCACTCTAAAAAAGAGTGTAATAGATTCATATTATCCTGCTCCATACCATCATAACGATAACATGTAATAGCAGGCTCATAGCGTTTCAATGGAAGTCCTCTGACATCATATCCATGCTTATCTTTGTCGTATCCTTCAAAGATGAACAAGTCAAAGTGAAACACGTCTAAATTGAATAGCTGGAGATAAAATCGCCATTGGCAAGAATTGATGTAATCGGCATCGGTAGGATAAGAATATTTAGTCTTAATGTCCCTGATCTCCACACCATTCACCATATCGGCACATCCTGTTATAATAGCATCTCCAAAATCCTTATACAGTCTTATCTCATGAAAAGCATTCGGGTATTCGTTACGATAGGAAAGCGCGGTCTTGCATTGTGCAATATCCATAATCACTTTATCACCTTCAATGTCAAAGGATCTACCACAAGGAACAGGCTCTTTTTGTTCTTTATTATAATGGAGGAAGGTACGTTCTCCTGCATCTACTTTATCACATTTCGGTGTACCTTCTTCCACTATTTTATGAAATGCCTGTCCAATTTTTGTATACACATTACCCGTGAACTTGCCTGTTATACTGTCAATAACGGATTGCTCCGTTATCTCATAGTTGGCATAATCGCTTTGCTCTATGTACTTTCGGAATGCTTCTAAAATTGTTACGCGAATTAGCGGTATCATACTTTCACGAATAACTTTTTATCTTGATCGAAAGTGAATCCTTTTGCTGCAAGACTCTTCTGCATCTCAGAAAAGAAGGGTACTCGCATAATTTTAGGTAATAGTTTTGTAGCCTCCATCAAGGCAAGAATATCTTCATCGGTCATTGCGGTGGCAAGCTGTTCACGTATTGCCGCAAGCTGTTCATTAGCTTTTGCTTGTGCTTCTCCTTTTCCTTGAATTGATATCTTCACTTTCGATATAATGTCAGACATACATGTATCAAACTCGGTTGTTCCATAATCAGGTATTACCACAGTTCCAAGTCCTGCTACATTTTTGCCTACAAAATTATCCAACGGTGCAAATGAAATAGAACGTTTCCCATTTTGTATGAATACATATCCAACTTGGTCAGCTATCCTGACAAGCAGGTCTTTTGATTGCCCTGTGCAATCCGGAGAGTGCTTTATCACATCACCGTCTGCCGTTTCCTTGTCATGGCATATAAAAACAATGTCAGAACCATTCGAGCGAAGAAAATTGACGAACTCTTTAAAGTCCTCGCCCATCTGCCCAAACCGTTTTAAAGTATTTGTTTTCAATTTATAATTATTGTCAATAGCATATTGACTCAGATAATCGTCTATCATTGATTTGGCTGTATCGACAACTATTGTTTTGTAATCTTTCATAGATTCACGTTCTGAATCAATATCTTTCCAACATTTAGCCATTATGGTATCACAACGTTGTACTGCGCGGTCTGCCCCCCTGTCGCAATCTATCAATAAAGGATTATCCGCTGTTGTAGCTACTGAGGTTTTCCCACTTCCGGGTACTCCATATAATACAATAATTACAGGACGCTCCGGTAAAACATCATTTTTCTTAACTATAGGCATAATATTTAAATTTTAAAATGTTCGCTTTTACCAACACAAAAAAGGCAGGTCCGCAGTCCTTACAAAGTTCCGCTTCCTGCCATGATATCTTTCCACTTCTTCAAGTTCGTTTTCTAGAGAATCGATTTCTTCATTAAGCAAGGATATATATTTACCTTTACAGTCAGCATTGAATGTGAGCCTTACCGATTCCTCACTCATTGACTGGACTATATCAAGTTCTGAATAAAGTTTTTCCAAGTCATCGCTTATCTGGCTTACAGTTCTCATACCTTTTCAAGAAATTGGATCGGCAACGAGCATACACCTTTCATATTAGGATATTTGACATCAGCATATCCGTTAGCGATATAAACTATTGTACCTGTCAACGTATCACCTATCTCACGTACTTTATCACCTTTCTTCATAACCATTTTATTTTAAGTTCAACTTTAACCGGAGGATTCTCCATCTTGGAAAATCCGTCAAGAATCTGCTCTTTAAGAAGTTTGGGAGGTCTGTCAGTAATCTTACTATCCAATACAGACAGTTCCTCACGTTCACCGTCATAAAACACAAGCGTTACGCCTTGAACTATGTATGGATTCATGGCAGTTCGGTATAAGTAAGATTTACACCGATACATTCATGTATCGCACGGATACTGTTACGGTATTTTTCTAAATCATCCACCATAACAGGCATGAACAATTTTACAGTATCCCTGCCACCGCTGGCATACACAAGCTGGTAACTTGTTATTTGATATTTCTTTTCCATGATATTTATATTATTGCGGCAATGGTTTCCAAAAATCAATGTCCCATGCCCGGTTAGTATTTCCACATATCCAAATGTTCTTCTTATGCTCACTATCGAATACCAACATCCCGGTATTCACAAATTTCCCGGAACTCTTTACAAGCACTCTTGTGTCTAATGGTGGAGGATCTTTTTCTGCATTCCTCCATTTCATGGATTCCAAAACAAATTGAGCACCTTTCTCAAAATCCACTGATGCTGTCTTTTTATGGGTAAGCCCTCGTATACCATCCGCATACTCCTTGGCTTTCATTTTTATAATATCTTTATTCATGATAACTTAACTTGTTTCCAATTAAAAAACTCCTGCTATCTTCACAGACTACAGGAGCAAAACCTAAACGACTTAATCTATCACTTATGATAACTTACAGCCACCGTCAGCGGAATCGAACCGCCGTACTATCCGTTAAATGAAAGTAGAGATTAGAACAGATAATTATTTATGTTTATTTTTTTTAGACAGTACCAACCATGGACGGTGAAATTCCGTACCTATATTCACACACCGGCACGGACAGACAACATTAACTTTATGAAAATAACAAAAAAACTAGATGAAAAAATCATTCATATTCCTTTAACTCCTTATATGTCATTACCACCAATCTCACACACAATAATGAGATGATGGAAAATATAATCACCGATACGGATTTTATAGGACTTTCCGTAACTATCGCACCATAAATCATTCCTAAAGAACATAGTGCGGCAAATATAGACAGGATAAAATTAGCTGTTTTCATAATACGCATTTTTATATTGTTCCCCTCAACGGCTTAAACCGGTTGTTACCCCGAATCTTACGGGAGGGGATATATTAGACCTTCCGGCGGTACTTGTGCCCAACCAAGTTTACTTAATGCACTAAGGACAAATCGGTGCACCGAAAGTATGTTCAATCAATTATTATAGACCCTCAATACGTCACGGCATCCCTGCTGGTATTGACTCCTATAATCAGTCCGTTTGTCTGCATTATACGGCTTATGAATTACACCATATAAGCATTTACAATGTGTGAAAGAACTTTGAACAGTTCCCCTCAACGGCTTAAACCGGTTGTTACCCCGAATCTTACAGGAGGGGATATATTTATTTGTCTGCTGAGATACAAGCCAATCGTTTCTTTAGATAACTTATACGATCACATTCCATATCACATATTTGACTACCTTGTTTTTGGTTGTGAGGATAATGCTTACATTTCCCCCTTTGAAAACAAGGACATAACTGCCGGTACACTTTCACAGCTCTTTCTTCTATCTCCTTGGATGCAATACTAATAGCTTCCAGTGCGTCAGCTTTAAAAATCAACGGTTCTACCGGATTACCAAGCTGGTAGCATTTATTATTTATAAAATCGGTTGCTTTGCTCATTTTTTATTTATCTAATAAGTATTTATTTATATCTTGTTTAGAGAAATACAACAGTTTGCCCTTTTTAGTATATGGGATAATACCATCATGAACGCGTTTTCTTAAGGCTCCTTGAGATATTCCTAGATATTCTGCACATCTAGCAGAATTCATTACAGAATCATTCTGTTTTCCCGTCACTTCTGCAAATCTTTCCGTGAGCATATTCATTTCTGTTCTTGTCATCATAACCCTTGAATATTTATATTTTCACTCTGATAATGGATTCTGCACCACCATAATTCTTTATCGCCTCTTCCCTTATTCTTACTGCAAGCTCAGTGTTGATAATGTACTTTAATGCTCTGCGTACTGTTTCACCGCTAACCCCGAAATGAGATGCGATGTGTTTCTGTGCACCTTGTGGAACGATTATCCGTGGGATTTCTTTGGTTCTTCCTATTTTATTCATATATTTGTATATTAATTATTGCCGTTGCGAAATAAAACTGTATTCAGTTCGTTTTCACATTGCAAAAGTAAGCGGTTTAACTTTCAGTTGCAAATTAAACCGCTAAAAAATATAAGCTAAACCGTTATTTAGAAACATTTTAAATAATATATTATGAAAACAACTGTAAATGAAAGAATTACTCAAATAATATCTCAATTCGGATATAAAAGTAAAAGATCTTTTGCAGAAAAGATAGGTATCGCACAGACATCACTTAATGATATCCTAAGAGGAGCAGAGCCAAAATATTCAACATTATATAAAATTTTGGAAGCTGAACCGCTTGTTTCTTCGGAATGGCTACTCCGTGGTGAAGGTGAGATGCTTAAATCTCAGCCCACATCACTTGATTTAGAATCAAAAACGAATAAAACATCCGCACCACATCAAATTGAAACAAAAAATATTAACATAGATTTACATGGAGAACAAATAGACAGCAAAAGGACTATCGAAGTCCTTATAAAAGTAATAGAAACATACCAAACACGTATGGATGACTTACTAAATGTTATCGAAGTGCTTAAAAATGAAAACACCGATTTGAAAGAACAGTTAGAAAAACCAAATGTAAGCTAAACAAATGAACATCTTATCATGTTTTTTAAGGAGATTAAAAATCTTAGATATGAACAATGATATAATACACAAATTAGAAGACATTGCCATTAAGATGAACAACCAACATGATAGATTAGAAAGACTTCTTTTCGGAGTTGAGTTAAATCTAATTACATGCAATAAAATAGAGCCAGAAAAGAATAATATACATAAGACGATTAGTCTTAATAAAAAATAGATATTATGGAAAAAGTATTGCTAATATCTTTATTACTTATTGGAGTAATATCTAGTTGTAGTAATAACGAAGATAACATTCCCGTAGATGATTATTTAACAACTAATGAATGGAAATTATTAGCCCAAGATTCAACGCATATATATTATGCATCAATAAATAATGAATCTAAAAAGCGGCTGGTAAAAGAAAGAAGAAGTGATAATAAGATTATATGGGAGAAAGATATGATAATTCCTGATCCAGTAGATATATATTTAGGATATGGAGAATACAAAACAGTAGCTTTTGAGCCATCTTCAGGATATCCTTTTTTTGACAATGATAATTTATTATTGTGTAAATGGTCTGGTTTTGTTAATATTTCAATGATGTTAAAATGCTCAGCCGAGTGTATTGCCATTTATAATCTGAATGGGGATCTTATATCTACTAAATATATATGTAATGACGGAGCATATAATTACGATTACGAAAATGCAGCTATAAGATATGGGGATTCTATTATAATAGGGAAAAATAACGGATATTTTATTATTGACAAGAGCGGAAATATAATAGAAGAAAATAACCATATACATCTAGCTGGGTTTGGTAGTCCTGACGCTATTTTGGGAAGAAAATATGTGCTAGTCGATTGGGATGACGGGAGGACTTCTTATGACGGTATGTCAATATTTGACCTTGACAAAGGAAGAACAGATATAAATCTACATAGCTATATCAATCATAAATATAAAAAGCCTTCTAAACTCAATTATACAAACATATCTACTAGTGGAAATAAAATGGTCATTTCGTTAAAAATTATATTTTATGACAATACCACTACAGACGAAAAAATTATCGTTGATATTGATTTGGGAGAAATTATAGAATAACGTCATTAATCTAATATTCTAAGCAAAACATTATGTTTTAACTCCTATCTAACAATCAATGGTAAACTGTATGAAAAAGTAATATGATACGCTATACAATCTTGTTAAAAATAGGTGGATTTTTTAACTTAAAACGGAATTTGTCGGTATCACAAAACATAGAAAAAGCCCTCTACAGGGCTTAGAGGCGTGTTGAATATTTTTACTATGTGATACCAATGGCAATAAACAACGCTTAATCAGTTGATTATAAATAATTTGTTAGATTCCCGGTTTCGGCTCAAGAAGCGGTAGAATACCGCTTCTTTTTATTTTATATAGTTCTCTTTTTCCATATAATAAAGCCCTTCTCCACGGTCACCATTTTCTAAATCAGTTAACTCTACTTTAAATATTCGGTAGGGGAGAATATTTTTCTGGTGTTTAGGCATATCCACGGTCAGCAGATAGGCATTACCGTATTCAGTAGCATCGAAGTACTCTTTTATCTCTTGTTTCATCAGAACAGGTACTTCTTCTCCATCTATCCAAACGATAGCTTTTAATTTGTCAGCCGATGGTGCCAGCAAAACGCCTTTGGCTTGTTTGCTTAAACCTGTTTGCTCAATCTTGCTAAGATCCTGTGCATGTACAAGTGAGGATTTTTCTTCTTTTTGCCATTGCAGGGTGCGGGTCAGACTCATGGGTCGAACATATATCTGATAGGTGGGCATGCCTCCAGGGATGTGGAAAATACGTAGTCCATAGACTTCCATACGATGATAGCGAATGTTGAGAGTGGTATCACGATCGGCAATGAAATTCCATGCCCAAAATTCGAGACGTTGGTCTTTTTCCGCTAGTCCGGGTTTTACGGTATGTGGGTAGGTAGACATATTGATAGCTCCCATACTTTGATACTTTCCTTTAGGAATACGGGTGGTGTAGTATCCGTTTTTGTCAGTGATGGCTTGTTTAATGTCATCAAAAGAAGGGCTCTGCCAAAAGATGGAACAACTGTCAATGGGTTGTCCGTTATAATCTGTTACTTGTCCGCGTATGGTTACTGAATCCCGTTGTTGTGCATATCCAGCAGAATAAAGAAAAAATAGGATAAAAAGGAGAATCAATTTAGGAATAAAAGGTGTTTTCATTATTTTATCTGTTAATTGTGTTTTTAATGTGTATCTTTTTCACTTCTCACCACTTCCCATCCTTTGAACTGTATCAGGACTTTATGTAACGTGGTTCCTTGAGCCAGATACAGCACTTTTCTTCAAAATTATCATAATAAAAAGAAGCGTAATCCTTTATGAACAGGTAGAGGACAACATTGCAATAAGTCTCAAAATATTTTTCCAGTCTTTCCAATGAAACCCCTGCCTTTGAGAAATCAAAATAAATCATCTGGAAACGGTTGCGCTGGTCGGTGGAATTCTTACCTATTCATAGTCCGCTGAATAACTTTCGAAACGGTCTTTTTGCAAAATGTCATAGTAGGCTTTCATTATGCTTAGGAAAAGGCTTTTTCCGAAACGGCGCGGACGTATCATAAAGATATAGCTGGCTGTATCTTCAATCCGGGGCAAATACATGGTCTTGTCCACATAATAATAATTTTCAGTCCGCATCCGCACAAAGTCCGAGATGCCGTAAGGGATTTGAGGCGCTTTTTTTGTTTCCATCTTTCTTCTTCTCTTTTTTATAGCTATACAAAGTTACACCATTTTTTTCTGATACCCGGCATGGAAAGGGCTGTTTTTTCCACTCTATTTCGAAAACGTTGGCAAAAGCACCGCGCAGCCTTCCTCTTTTCGAAGGCAAGGCCGCGCAAGATTTCGGGGTGCAAAGCATCTCTTCTTTGTATGCATGAAATTGTTGGAATCAGACTCACGTTGCCATATTATGAATCATATGCTTCTTCGTGCACTCCCTTCACGGCCCGTCCGCTTGGTTCGTTCATGTTCTTGAAGGCGGCGTCCCACGCAAGGGCTTCGGCGGTAGAACATGCCACACTGGGCACACTTGGCACGCTGCGGGCTGCGCTTTCACTGGGAAAGTGCTCCTGGAAGATGCTGCGATAGTAATATTCTTCCTTGTTTTGCGGCGTATTGATAGGAAACCGTTCGGCTGCGTGCGCCATTTGCTCGTCACTGACGGCTTCGGCGGTAAGGGCTTTCAGCGTATCAATCCAGCTATAGCCCACGCCGTCGCTGAATTGCTCTTTCTGTCGCCATGCTACACTGTCGGGCAACATGTCCGCAAAGGCTTCTCGGACTATTTTCTTTTCAATGGTGCTTCCGGGACACATCTTTGCTTCGGGATTGAGTCGCATGGCTATGTCCAGAAATTCTTTGTCCAGGAAAGGCACTCGGCCTTCCACTCCCCATGCTGCGAGGGATTTATTGGCACGGAGGCAGTCATAGAGGTGGAGCTTGCCTAGTTTGCGCACGGTCTCTTCGTGAAAGGCTTGGGCCGTAGGAGCTTTGTGGAAATAGAGATAGCCGCCGAACACTTCATCAGCCCCTTCGCCACTCAGCACCATTTTGATTCCCATGCTTTTAATGACGCGTGCCAGCAAATACATCGGGGTAGAGGCGCGAACGGTGGTGACATCGTAAGTCTCGATGTAGTAAATGACGTCGCGGATAGCGTCCAATCCTTCTTGGATGGTATAATGGATTTCATGATGCACGGTTCCGATAAAGCGGGCTACTTCGCGTGCTTTTATCAGGTCGGGCGCACCTTCCAGACCGATGGCAAAGGAATGGAGCTGAGGCCACCAGGCATCTTTTTTATTGTCGGTTTCTACCCGTTTGCCTGCATATTTCTTGGCAATGGCAGAGATGACGGAACTGTCCAGACCGCCGGAAAGAAGTACGCCGTAGGGCACATCACTCATCAGTTGGCGCTTAACGGCCTCTTCCAGTTCGTCGTGTATGTCCTGGGAATAGGCATTGTTGTTTTTCACGGCTTCGTATTCAAACCAGTCGCGGACGTACCAGCGGGTCATCTTGCCTTCTTTTCCCCAATAGTAATGGCCGGGAAGGAAGGGTTCGTATTCATCACAGAACCCTTCGAGGGCTTTCAACTCGCTGGCGCAGTATATTTTGCCGTCCTTATCCCTGCCTATATATAAAGGTATGACTCCGATGGGGTCGCGGGCAATGAGGAAATCGTCTTTCTCCTCATCATAGAGGGCGAAGGCGAAGATGCCGTTCAGGTCTTCGAGGAAGTGAATACCTTTGTCACGGTAAAGGGCAAGGATGACTTCGCAGTCGCTTCCGGTCTGGAAATCATATTTTCCGGTGTACTTTGCACGGATATCCCGATGGTTGTAGATTTCTCCGTTCACGGCAAGGATTTGTTTCCGGTCGGGACTGTATAGGGGCTGCCCTCCGCTTTGAGGGTCTACGATGGAGAGGCGTTCATGGGCCAGGATGGCAGAGCCGCCTACGTAGATGCCGTTCCAGTCCGGCCCGCGGTGGCGGAGCTTTTGTGACATTTTCAATGCCTTCTGACGCAACTCTTGCGTTTGTTGCTTTATCTTGAATATTCCTACGATTCCACACATAATTGTATTTGTTGATTTATTTATTGAGATAACTGTCTATGTCCGTTGCCGCTTTCCGTCCGCTGGCAATGGCTCGTACCACCAGGCTGGCTCCGCTTGCCGCATCGCCGGCTACGAATACGTTTTCGGCGAATTGGGGATGTTCGGGCTTTAGGAAGCCCATTGCCAGAAGAACCAGGTCGGCTTCAATCACTTCCACCTTTCCGGTGGGCTTCATGGCAGGGCGGCCGTCGTCGGGACCGGGAGTCCATTCCACCTGTTCCACTTCCACACCGCAAACCTTACCGTTTTTGCCTAAAAACTTACGGGTGGCGAGAGACCATAGGCGGCTGCACCCTTCTTCGTGAGAAGAGGTGGTTTTCAGTACGATGGGGAATTGGGGCCATGGAGTGGCAGGATTCTGTCCTACGGGCGGCTGGGGCATGATTTCTATTTGGGTGACGCTCACAGCGCCTTGCCGGTTGCTGGTCCCTATGCAGTCGCTGCCGGTATCCCCTCCGCCGATGACCAGTACCTTCTTCCCTTTGGCAGTAACCAGTTGTTCTTTCGGGAACGTCATGCCGGCAAGGATACGGTTTTGTTGCGCCAGCATGTCCAGTGCCGGGTGGATGCCTTTCAGTTCGCGTCCGGGGACAGGGAGGTCACGGGCGGTCGGAGCTCCGGTGCAGATGCAGTAGGCGTCAAAACCTTCGGGGAGTTGTCGCACATCCACATCGTTGTTCATTTTGAAGTGGATGCCTTCTTCTTCCATCACCCGGATACGGCGGTCGATGATGGGCTTGTGCAGCTTGAAGTTGGGGATGCCGTAACGTAGCAGGCCGCCGGGAGCCTCATTCTTGTCGAAGACGGTCACTGTGTACCCTTTTCCGTTGAGCTGGTTGGCGGCGGCCAGTCCGGCGGGCCCGGCGCCGATAATGGCTACTTTCCGTCCGTTGCGTTCAATGTTCCGGGGCTTGATGTAACCTTCGCGGAAGGCTGCTTCGGCAATGGCCGCTTCGTTCTCGCGGATGGTGACGGGAGAGTCCATGCTCAGTTTCAGCACGCAACTCTTTTCGCAGAGGGCGGGGCAGATGCGGCCGGTGAACTCAGGAAAATCGTTGGTTTCGTTCAATATCTTGTAGGCTTCCTCCCATTTGCCTTTGTAGAGGGCATCTTGGAATTCGGGCTGCTTGTTGCCCAGCGGACAAGCCCAGTGGCAGAAGGGAACGCCGCAGTCCATGCAGCGTGAGGCTTGAAGTTTCCGGTCACGGCTGTTCAGAGTCTGTTCTACCTCGCTATAATCTGATATCCGGTCGTGGATGGGACGGTAGCCCGCTTCCTGACGCGGAATAGTTAAAAATGCTTTTGGATTTCCCATATCTTTGTTGTATTTCTTTTGTCGTTAATAATCTCTTTGTACATCAGCTATTTTTTGCTGTAGCTTGCGCATTTGTTCTTCTTGCAATACTCGTTTATATTCGATAGGTACTACCTGGATAAATTCATCCACATAGTGATTCCAGTTATCTAATATTGTTCGTGCCAGTTTGGAACCGGTATAGAGGTAATGCTGACGGATCAGTTCATGCAGCTCCTTCCGGTAAGATGCCTCCTCGATAAGTGAGAGCTCCACCATCTCCATGTTGCAGAAATAATCGAAGTTGTGGTTCTTGTTCCACACGTAAGCCACGCCGCCACTCATTCCGGCAGCGAAATTCCGTCCGGTTTCCCCCAGTACCACGACCCGTCCTCCGGTCATGTATTCGCAACAGTGGTCGCCTACACCCTCTACCACGGCCGTCACACCGGAATTGCGGACGGCGAAGCGTTCGCCCACCCGTCCGTTGATATACACCTCGCCGTCAGTAGCGCCATACAGCAGGGTGTTTCCGGCGATGGTATTCTTTTCCGCATCGAAATTGCTGCGCACGGGGGGCAGTACCGCAATGCGTCCGCCGCTCAGTCCTTTTCCCAGATAGTCATTCGCTTCGCCTTCCAGCTTGAAACTGATGCCGTGGGTCAGGAACGCACCGAAACTTTGGCCTGCCGAACCTTTGAATTTGATGTGGATGGTCTGTTCCGGAAGTCCTGCCTGCCCGTATTTCTTGGCAACCGCCCCTGCCAGCATGGCACCTACCGAACGGTCCGTATTGGCGATGGTGTATTCCAGGGAAATCTCTTTTCCGTTTTCTATGGCATCCCGGGCGGCGGCCAGTATGGTTACATCCTTTACATGGGCGATGTCGTGCTTCTGTTCCATGACATGGTGTATGGCAGCTCCGCTGTCCACCCGGTGTAGCAGTCTGCTGAAATCCAATAGTGAGGATTTCTTCTCACTTGGCGCTTGTTGTATTTCAATCAGGTCTGTCCGTCCAATGATATCCTCCAACCGGGTGAATCCCATTTCGGACAGATATTCGCGTACTTCCTGTGCCAGGAAAGTGAAATAATTCACTACATATTCATAGTGTCTGCGGAAATGTTTGCGGAGTTCGGGGTCTTGGGTGGCCACGCCTACGGGACAGGTGTTGGTGTGGCACTTGCGCATCATGACGCATCCCAGCACAATCAATGCGGTGGTACCGAAACCGAATTCTTCCGCACCCAGCAAGGCCATGTTGATAATATCCCGTCCGGTTTTCAACTGTCCGTCCACTTGCAGTTTCACTTGTCCGCGGAGTCCGTTCAACACCAAGGTCTGTTGCGTCTCGCTCAGTCCTATTTCGGGCGAGATACCTGCATACCGCATACTCGATGCAGGCGATGCGCCGGTTCCTCCTTCCGCTCCCGAGATGACAATCAGGTCGGCTTTCGCTTTGGCCACTCCGGCGGCAATGGTTCCCACGCCGCTTTCGGCTACCAGTTTCACGCTGATTCGTGCCTGTGGGTTTACGTTTTTCAGGTCGAATATCAACTGGGCCAAATCTTCGATGGAATAAATGTCATGGTGGGGTGGAGGGGAAATGAGCGAGATGCCCGGAATGGAGTGGCGGGTTTTGGCAATCACCTCATCTACCTTGAATCCAGGCAGTTGTCCTCCTTCTCCCGGCTTGGCGCCTTGGGCTACCTTTATCTGAATCTCTTCGGCATGGACCAGGTATTCGGCGGTGACTCCGAAGCGTCCCGATGCTATCTGCTTGGTCTTGCTGCAAAGTGAGATACCCTGGTAAGTGCCGGTAATGCGGTCGCTGTCCTCACCTCCTTCACCCGTATTGCTGCGTGCGCCCAGTTTGTTCATGGCCAGTGCCAGCGCCTCATGTGCCTCCTTGCTGATAGCACCGAAGGACATGGCTCCTGTCACGAAATGTTTCACGATGTTTTCTACCGGCTCCACCTTTTCAATATCAATAGGGTTTCGTTTGTGCCCGAAGAAGTCGCGCAGGAAGAGGGGTGACTCTTTTCCATCTACCATGGAGGTGAATTCCTTGAACTTCTTGTAGCTGCCCAGCCGGGTGGCCAGTTGCAGGGTGGAGATGGTTTCCGGATTCCAGGCGTGCCGTTCTCCGTCTTTGCGGAAAGAGAAAAGTCCGTTGTGCGGTAAAATGTCGCTCACTTCTTTTGCGGCGAATCCGGCATCGTGCAGGGCGATGGCGTCTCTGGCGGCTTCTTCCAGACGGATGCCTCCGATGCTGGATGTCTGTGTGCCGAAATAGCTTCTCAGCAATTCCTCGCTGACCCCTACGGCTTCAAAAATCTTTGCGCCCCGATAGGAACGGATGGTAGAAATGCCCATCTTGCTCATGATCTTGAATAAGCCCTTGCGGATGGCCTTGATATAGTTCTTTTCGGCCGTTTCGTAATTCATCTGCACATCGCCTTTCCTCACCAGTTCATCCAGTACGGCGAAGGCCATGTAGGGATTGATGGCACTGGCGCCATATCCCAGCAACAGGGCGGCGTGCATCACCTCGCGAATCTCGCCGCTTTCTACAATCAATGCGGTTTGCACGCGTTTCTGAACGGAGATGAGGTGATGATGGACAGCGCTAACCGCCAGCAGCGACGGGATGGCGGCATGGGTGTCGTCCACAAAACGGTCGCTCAGAATGATATAGTTCACTCCGTCGGTAACGGATTGCTCGGCTTGTTTGCACAGGTCGTTCAGGGCCTCTTGCAATCCGGTTTTTCCCTTGCTCACCTCGAATACGATAGGGAGTTTCACGGTATTGAATCCTTTATACCGGATGTTGCAGAGGATGTCCAGTTGGGTGTTGTTCAGCACGGGATGAGGCAGGCGTACCATTTTGCAATGGCTTTCGCTGGGCACCAGGATATTCATTCCCACGGCGCCGATGTACTCGGTGAGCGACATGACTAACTCTTCACGGATAGGGTCGATGGCGGGATTGGTCACTTGGGCAAACTGTTGGCGGAAATAGTTGAACAGTAACTGCGGCCTGTCCGAAAGGACGGCCAGCGGCGTGTCATTCCCCATAGAGGCGATGGGTTCGGCCCCTGTGTTGCACATCGGCATGAGGGTGCGTTCTATATCCTCGCGCGAGAATCCGAAGGTACGCAGCATACGGTCATAGCCGTCTATCCGGTTGTCTATCTTGCGTCCGCTTTTCAAGGTATCGAGCTCGATGCGGTTGGCAGACAGCCAGGCGCGATAGGGGCGTGCCGATGCCAGTTGTTCTTTTAGTTCACCGTCATAATATATTTTACCCTGTTCGGTATCAATCATCAGTATTTTTCCCGGTTGCAGACGCCCTTTCTCTTTAATCTCTCCCGGTTCGAAATCCATCACGCCTACTTCACTGGCCACTACCATCATGTCATTATTGGTAATGAGGTAACGGGCAGGGCGCAGACCGTTGCGGTCCAACATTCCTCCGGCAAACCGTCCGTCACTGAACAGCAGCGCGGCAGGCCCGTCCCAAGGTTCCATCAGGATGGAATGGTATTCGTAAAACGCTTTCAACTCTTCACTGATAGGGTTTTTGTCGTTGAACGATTCGGGTACTAGCATCGCCATGGCATGGGGCAGGCTCAGTCCCGACATCACAAAAAATTCCAGTACATTGTCCAGTGAGGCGCTGTCGCTCATGCCCGGCTGGATAATGGGACGGATGTCTTTGACATCCCCCAATGCCGGAGAGGAAAGGACACTTTCGCGCGCCTCCATCCAACCCCGGTTACCGCGGATGGTATTGATTTCGCCGTTGTGCGCTAACAAACGGAACGGTTGGGCGAGGCTCCATGTAGGAAATGTGTTGGTGCTGAAACGGGAGTGTACCAATGCCAATCCGCTGGTAAAGTAGGGTTGCGTCAGGTCCGGGAAGTACTCGCGCACTTGCATGGACGAGAGCATACCTTTATATATAATGTTTTTTGCCGATAGCGAAACGATGTAGAAGTCCGTGTGCCGCACGCGCTTTTCTATCTTCTTGCGGATGATGTAGAGGGTGCGTTCCAGGCTGTCCGCATCTGTCACTCCGGTGATGAATACCTGTTTGATGTCCGGTTCGGTGGCCCGTGCGTCCTTTCCCAGGCAGGCGGGGTTGGTGGGCACATTGCGCAGGTGCATCAAGGTAAGTCCTTCGCGTTCTATTTCTTCAATCATAATGCTTAGGATGCCGGCCTGCTCTTTTTCGTCTTTGGGCAGAAATACGAGTCCGGTTCCGTATTTTCCTTTTTCGGGTACGGGGATGCCTTGCAGGAGGATGAATTCGTGGGGAATCTGTAGCATGATTCCGGCTCCGTCGCCGGTTTTGTTATCGGCTCCTTCTGCGCCTCGGTGGCGCATGTTTTCCAATACCTTTAATGCGGAGTCTACCAGTTCATGCGACTTGTTGCCATGAATGTTGACTACCATGCCTACGCCGCAAGCGTCATGTTCGTTGGTTGCGTCATAAAGACCTGTTTGCTCTGTTTTTACCATTATTGCTATCTTTAGTTTATAATAATGTTGGTTTGTATTTCATATTGTTCTACAAAAGTAGGTAATTTATTTCTTTTTGATAAAGGGTTGGTGCTTTATTTTGATAAAAAGATGCAGTCTTGCGTCTCTGTATTACAGTTTGTTGTATATATGACGTGTCTATTTAATATTTGAAAGCTAGATTATAAAAAATACTTTTAAATTGTAAGTTTGAATGTTTTTTTCATGATTATCCGCCTATATACCACTAGATGATAAATGGAAATTTATGGATAGAACGCGGATTTATTTCGTTCTACAAATTAAAATTGGAACGCAAATGACACAAATTAATAACTGCACAGCATGGATATAAACCTGCCAGAGGTTAGATTTGTGTCATTTGCGTTCCGGTTTAACCGATAAATTAGTATTTGGTGGTATGGGGATAATCATATTAAATAATGTGGGAAACTTTAGTATATAATGTGTCGCCGCACCTTATATATCTTTTACAAACAGACCTGTTAAAACCGAGGTGTGTCAAAACTAAACTATCCGCTATATCCTCCTTGGGATTGGGCTGAAAAATCC